>ERZ840096.22-NODE-22-length-252202-cov-12.864753_pt1 | contig 252202 bp, 242 predicted proteins | sample MGYA00519878_ERZ840096 | MGnify/ENA primary metagenome ERZ840096 (study PRJEB31850, sample SAMEA3708865) | human gut metagenome | biome: human gut; feature: human-associated habitat; material: faeces | place: China | collected 2014 ... | reverse complement strand
TGGTGGACAAGCTGCTGCGGGAAAAGGAGGGCATCTTCCTCTGGTGTCTGGAGGGACTGCACCGGCTGATCCGGAACAACTATCAGTTCAGCATTTCGGGTAAAGCCAGAGAGAATATGGAGACAGTTAAACGCAGCAGTAACAATGTGATCGAGTTCCTGCAATCCGAGGGCTACATCCGCTTCAAGGCGGACAGTGAGGCCAGCTCCAAAGCACTGTATGAGGCGTATCAGCGCTGGTGCGAGGACAACGCGCAAAAAACCATGTCGGCAAACAGGCTCAGCTCCGAACTGGCGCAGAACGAACGCCTTTACAACGTGGAGGCCACCAACAATGTCCATGTTGGCGGCAAGCGGGTGCGTGGCTTTGTGGGCATTGAGGTGGTGAATCCGCTGCCGTATTGAAAACGGAGTGCAGACTTCAAAATTGCCGTACACGCCGTACACTCTGTACGGCATTTTTCAACTTCATCCGCAAAATATGGTTTTGCCTGTGCGTTTGGTGAAGCATTTCACGGCAGCGTATAATATCTGCCGTTTGCAAAGCTGTGGATAGCCGCCCAGTACGCAAAACCGGCGTACAGCAGCGTACACGAGCCGGTCTTGCCGTACAGGACCGTACACCGGCGGCTCATTTTTTCAGCCCTGAAATCAATCCTTGTGAAATTCATGAAAATTTTCACTGCAAGCCGAATGCAATGCACCGCCCGGTGATTCACCAAAGTGTGAAGCTGCTGCACTGAAATGCGGTATATCCCACCGTTCCGCATGACCTCACACAGAACGATGAAGCCGATAGGGTGCTGCTGCGAACAGGGCATCACGGGCAGAAATCTGAGCGGATTTGCGGCACGGCAGATTTTTCACCGGCAAACACGCCAGTATCACTGAAAAGAAAACCGACTACACGAGAATATGGAGGTAAAAAGTAGATGAAATCCAATCTGAGAAATGAAATCAAGTCGTACATTGTCCGTCAGGGAATGACCATGCAGGAGGTGGTCGATCTGCTGCATGACGAGCACGGCTGGTCTGACAGCGTATCCAACCTGTCCAACAAGCTCCAGCGGGAATCCCTGCGCTATGTTGAAGCCGTTCAGCTTGCCGATGCGCTGGGCTATGAGATCGTCTGGCAGAAACGAAGATAAGGGGGATTTTTCACATGACGGATACGGAAAAGAAGCTATTGCAGGCGCAGCACCGATTGGAGGAAGCGCAGGCGCGGGATCGGGTCAAGGAACGCAAGGCCCGTACCCGCAGGCTCATTCAGGAGGGCGCGATTCTGGAAAAGGTGCTGCCAGAGGTTCAAGCTATTGAGCTGTCTGAGCTGGAAGCATATCTTTCACGAAAGCTGGGAAAACAAATCTAAATTTCAGATAGGAGGTCTCCGGGAAACCGGGGACCTCCTTCTTTTTCTCCCGTAAGGGCGCACTTACTCACCACCGCGTCGGCACAAACTCCATATCCTTCGCCCCGCCGCAAGCGGCAGGTCTCATCCATTCCGTTGTGCCTCCTTTTCCCACAAAGTCAGCGACTTTGTGGGAGCCCTTTTGCGGCGGTGGTATTTCCTGCGGAAATCGTGCGCTCTGCGATGCGGATGCGGCTGCTGCGGGCAGCCTCCAGACAATGCCACAGCACCTGCGGGTGCTGCTGTCATCGTCTGCGCGATTGGGCAAATACCGTCGCTTCAACCGACGCTATTTTTCCAACCGCCTGCGCAAACCTGCCACCGGCAGCTTTGCCGCAGAGATGGACGGGCCTTCTGCCCGTCCATTTTCTCTTTGCAAAAGAGAAACAGAAAATGAAAGAACGAGGTAAAGAAGATATGGCGATTTATCATCTGGAAACGAAGGTGGTCAGCCGGGGCGCAGGACGCTCCGCGGTGGCCGCCTCCGCTTATCTGAGCTGTTCCCGCCTCTACAACGATTACGACGGGATACAGCATGACTACACGAAAAAACAGGGGCTTGCCTGGCAGGAGGTTTTTCTGCCAGAATACGCCCCACAGGAATGGAAAGACCGGGAACAGCTATGGAACGCCGTGGAGGAAGTCGAGACAGCCAAGGACAGCCGATTGGCACGGGAGTTTGTGGTTGCCCTGCCCATAGAGCTGAGCCGTGAGGAACAGATCGAGCTGCTGCAAGAATTTATCCGGGAGCAGTTTGTATCAGACGGGATGTGCGCCGATGCTGCCATCCATGACACCGATGGTCACAATCCCCACGCTCACATTCTGCTGACGGTGCGCCCACTGGACGAGCAGGGCAAGTGGCAGTACAAGACAGAGAAAGAATACCTCTGCATGAAAAACGGCGAGGAACGCGGTTTTACTGCCGCCGAGTTCAAATCGGCGCAGAACGAAGGCTGGGAGAAGCAATATCCCTACAAGGTCGACAAAAAGAAGGCTTATATGACGCCATCTGCCGCCGAGGCGCAGGGGCTTGTCCGGGCTGACAAACATCCGAAAAGCACCCGCTACGGCAGGCAGAATCCTATCTCCGAACGCTGGAACAGCGAAGAACAGCTCGTAGAATGGCGCAAGGCGTGGGCGGATGTGACCAATCTCTATCTGGAACGTGCCGGACGGGCGGAGCGCATCGACCACCGCAGCAACGCCGCCAGAGGACTGGATGAGCAGCCCACCATTCATGAGGGCGTAACCGCACGTGCGCTGGAAAAGAAGGGAATTGTATCCGACCGGTGTGAACTGAATCGTCAGATCAAGGCGGACAATGCCCTGCTGCGGGAGCTGAAAGCTGCCGTCAAAAAGCTGGGGCAGGCGGTGAAGAATACCCTCCCGGCCATTGCCGAGGCCATGGAGAATCTGCGTAAAAATCTGCTGCTGTTCTGCTATCAGCTGGGGTATCTCCGCAAGGGCAAGGAACGCCTAAACACTTCGCTAAATACGCTGCGCCCTGCCCTCACACAGTACAATCAGCTGGCAAAGGATATTCGGGATAAGGCGAAAGAGCGCCGCAGCCTGCTTTCCGAGAAAAAGGCTCTTTCCGCTGTCCATGTATTCCGACACCGGGAACTGGCGGCAAAGATTGCGGCACTGACAGAGGATTTGGAGGAACTGCGTTCGGAAAAGAATCTGCTTCTGGCGTCGCTGGCATATACCGAGGACGATGTCGCCGATAAATTTCCCAAAGACATTGCTACCATGAAGCAGAGCCTGAAACGGCTGGAAGAACAGGGGCAGAAATATTCCACCGAGCTGGACGCTGCCCTGAATGAGTATGCCGGGCTTCGGGAGCAGGCCCAGGGCTTCAACCCGGTGCAGTTGTATGAAACAAGGCAGGCCATCCGCCCCGGCAAGGAGCAGGAAGCGGAGAACCGAGCACAGCAGGTTTACGGCGAGAAGTACAACCTGCTGCTGATGTTTGACAGCAAAAAAGCGGTGTCCCGGATGCTGGACGAAGATGCCGAACGGCAGAATGTGCGGAGACTGGTACGGCTGGCGCATAAGGAGCAGCAGACTTTTCAAAAGGAAAAAAGTGCGCAGGAACGGTAACACACTGTTCCCGTTTTTGAAGATATTGCAAGTTGAATTAGCAAAATGGGGTTGACTTGAGAGAAAAATGGGGGTATAATTTTCTTGTTTTAGATATAGCTATAGGTTAGATATATCTAACCATGTGTCGTGTTGATTTATGCGACATTTTATTTACTGCGGCGGTTAGCGATTGCTAACTGTTGTGAAGAGAATCTAGGAGGAAAGATATGAGTACCAAAACCAACAAGCTGAAAACCAAAGACCTGATCGTTGCTGGAGCCTTCGCCGCCCTTTATGTGGTGGTACTGTTTGCGGTGGTGACTGTTATGGGGTTTGTCCCCATCCTTTATCTCATCGCTCCGTTTGTAAACTCGGTCATTTTAGGGTGCATTTACATGATGTATGTTATGAAAGTACCAAAAACCGGAGCAATTCTGATTCTTTCGGTGGCTGTAGGACTTCTCACTTCCACTGGCGGTGTGTGGGTATCTCTGATTTGGTGCCTCGCTCTTGGAATTGTAGCAGAGTTGATTGCCCGCGCAGGAAATCATAAGTCCAAGAAATCCTACATACTCAGCTATGTTGTTTTTGCCTGCTCCAGCATGTCTCCTTTCTGGATGCTGGCTTACGCCAAACCGGCTTTTCTTCAGTCCTGCGAAGCTTATTATGGGGCCGACTATGCCGCAACGCTGGATAAGTTCACCCCGAGCTGGATTATTCTGGTTCTGATTGGAATCGCCATGTTGGGCGGTCTGATTGGTGGACTGATTGGTTCCAAGCTTTTGAAAAAACATTTCCAAAAGGCGGGTGTGGTTTAATGCAGCTGATTGAAGCTGCCCAGCAGCCCATCCTTCGAATCGACGCCCGCACAAAATTTGCGCTGCTCTTCGGGGTGGGAATATCATCATTGATGTTCCCACCCCTGTGGCTGGAGGCAACCACTTTTGTTCTGATGGCGTTGCTTTTGACACTAAATAGGCGAATAAAAACCTCCGCAAAATTTACTGCTGCATTCCTCATTATGCTTCTGTTGGACTGGACACTGTCGTTAAAAGTCAGCGGCGGCTTTGCAGCACTGTTTTTTTCTCTTGTAAGACTGGGAAGGCTTATGCTCCCGATTTTTATGGCAGGAATACTGCTGATGAAAACTACTTCTGTAAGCGAGTTTATGCTTTCTTTTGAGCGGATGCATCTGCCAAATAAACTGATCATACCCTTGTCAGTTATGTTCCGCTTCATCCCGACGATTTCCGAGGAGTGGCACAGTATCCGGGACGCCATGCGTTTTCGGGGGATTGGCATTTCTGTGCGTTCTGTGCTGACAAAGCCAATGATGACGCTGGAATATACGATGGTGCCGCTGCTGATGTCAACCGCTACGATTTCTGACGAGCTGGCGGCGGCTTCCCTCTCCCGTGGACTGGACGCTGATACCAAACGTACCTGCATTGAGGATATAAGGCTGCGGACGCAGGATTTCCTGTTGATCCTGTTTTCCTTTGTAATTGCTGCAACGGGAGGGATGGTATGATTGAATTAAAGCAAGTTACCTTCCAATATGATAATGCCCCCGAAAACGCACACAGCATCCGAAATATCAATTTAACTATACAAAACGGAGAGTGCGTTGTCCTTTGCGGACGAAGCGGCTGCGGAAAAACAACGATCACCCGATTGATTAACGGTCTCATTCCACATTACTACGAAGGAGTTTTGTCGGGTTACGTTTCCGTTGATGGAGCAGAAATCAAAAAACAGAAGCTTTCTAAAATTTCACAGCATGTTGGTTCGGTATTTCAAAATCCCCGCAGCCAGTTCTTTAATGTGGATACAACATCGGAGCTGGCGTTCGGATGTGAAAATCAGGGACTACCCAAGGAAGATGTGCTGGAACGAATCGCGGATGCGGCGAACCATTTTTGCTTGAACGGTTTGCTGAACCGGAGTATTTTTGAGCTTTCCGGCGGTGAGAAACAACGGATTGCATGCGCCAGCGTTTATGCGGTTCATCCGGATATTTTTGTTTTGGATGAGCCGTCTTCCAACCTGGACCCCGCTTCCATTCAGCAACTGAAAGATGTTTTGCTGAAGCTGAAAGCGGAAGGAAAAACACTGGTGATTTCCGAACACCGTCTGTATTACCTTCTGGATATTGCCGACCGCTTTATCTGGCTCGATCAGGGCGAAGTTCGCTCCGTATATACCAGAGAAGAGATTCTTGCATTCAGCCCGGCACAGATTTCGGCCATGGGACTGCGGGCGCTGGACTTGAAGCAGGTGGAAAGTGAAGCAGTGCATTTGAAACATCCTGAGCATGAATTTACGTTTCAAAAGCTGGAGTGTAAAGTATCCGGTCACAGCGTGCTGCATATCAAATCCCTACAAATCCCTGCTGGAGAGATTGTTGCGGTGATCGGTCACAACGGGGCTGGAAAATCAACGTTTGCCGGGTGCCTTTGCGGAATCCGGAAACATACTGGCAAGGTTTTTTATGGCAGAACAGAACGAAACGCCAAAAAGCGCCTGAAAGAAAGCTATATGGTCATGCAGGATGTAAACCACCAGCTGTTTACGGAGAGTGTGCGGGATGAAGTGACTCTGAATATTCCGGAGGAACAATCGGAACAGGCAGAAAACATCCTGAAACAGATGGGGATTGCCGAACTTGCGGAATGCCATCCTCTGGCACTGTCCGGAGGGCAGAAACAGCGGGTTGCCATTGCAAGTGCACTGTGTGCGGGAAAGAAAATCCTGATCTACGATGAACCTACCAGCGGGCTGGATTATGAAAGTATGCGCTGCGCATGTACTTTAATCCGGGATACTTCCCGGCAGGCGGAGTTATCTCTTGTGATTACCCATGATCTGGAATTTATCATGGCCTGCTGTACCTGTGTACTGCATATTGACCATGGAACAGTCAAAGCATTTTATCCCCTTGACAGCAGAGGAAAAGCAAGAGTAAAAAAAGAATTTCTATTACAGGAAGAAAGTGAGGAGGAATTATGAGCAAGCAGAAGCCCAAAACGGGGATGGGAAGGATGATGCAGCTGGCAATGACAAAAAAGCCTTTGGTGATTGCCTCTGTCATCTTGTCCTCACTGGCGGCGGTGGCCAGCTTTATCCCTTATATTGCAATTTATTTTATTATCCGGCAGATTTTAGCCGTATATCCGAACCTGAGCGCATTGGGACAGACCAGCCTGTTTTCCTATGGCTGGATGGCACTGGGCGGCGTTGCGGCGAATATTCTTCTGTATTTTGTAGCCCTTATGTGTTCCCATCTGGCGGCTTTCGGCACGCTATATGAGTTAAAGGTGAATTTCCTTTCCCATTTGGCAAAGGTGCCTCTTGGATTTCATGTGATGATCGGAAGCGGTAAACTGCGGAAAATTACGGATGAGAACATTGAAAATGTCGAGAAATTTATTGCGCATCAGCTTCCGGATATTGTAGCCGCATTTGTTTCTCCTGTTGTGATGGCTGTGATTCTGTTGAGTGTGGACTGGCGGCTCGGCCTGGCCTCAATTGTTGGAGTAATTATTGCTTTTATCATTCAGAGTATCGCCTACGGCCGGGAAGGCGCCAGAAAAATGATGGATGAGTACCAGCACTCGTTGGAAAACATGAACAACGCCGCAGTAGAGTACATCCGTGGAATTTCAGTCGTCAAAGCATTCAAGCAGACTGTTTATTCCTTTCACCGGCTGCACGAGACCATCAAAGAATATACTTCTGTGGTCATTCCATATACGCTGAGCTGGGAAAACATGATGTCCGCTTTTATGACGATTATCAACCATATTTATCTTCTCCTTTTACCGGTAGGGATTTTGATCGGCATGAATACCGGGGATTTTAAGGATTTTGCTTCACGCTTTATTTTTTATCTGGTATTCGTACCGTCCATTGCGGGCATTCTTTCCAAAATCATGTATGTCAACTCCGATGCCATGCGGATTGCCAACGGTGTAGAGGCAATGGATCAGATTCTGGCTGAGCCGGAACTGAAACAGCCGCCGGTTCCTAAAACAACGGATCGCTATGATGTCAAGTTTGAAAATGTGTCATTCTCCTATGAGAAAGACAAAGAAAAACAGGCGATTTCCAATGTGAGCTTCCATGCACGGCAGGGCGAAGTAACAGCGATTGTAGGACCTTCCGGCGGCGGAAAAAGTACGATTGCCCATCTCATTCCACGATTCTTCGATGTGGATCAGGGTACTGTTTCCATTGGCTCGGTGGATATCCGGCAGATGGAAAGCCGATATCTGATGGAACAGGTCAGCTTCGTATTTCAGGATGTCTATCTGTTCAAACAGAGTATCCGTGATAATATCAGGCTTGGGAACCAGAATGCCAGCGATGAACAGATCCAGGCGGCCGCGAAAGCCGCCCAATGCCACGACTTTATCATGGCGCTGCCAAATGGCTATGATACGGTCATCGGAGAACAGGGTATCCATTTAAGCGGCGGCGAGCAGCAGCGGATTGCTATCGCCCGTGCCATTGTAAAGGATGCCCCTGTGATAGTGCTGGACGAGGCAACCGCCTTTGCCGATCCTGAAAATGAGCATTTGATTCAAAAGGCGTTTGAAAAATTGATGCAGGGGAAAACGGTAATCATCATCGCACACCGCCTTTCCACAGTTCGTAACGCCGATCATATCATTGTGATGGATAACGGGCGTGTAGCGGAAGAAGGCAGCCATGACGCCCTCCTGCAAAAAGGCGGACGGTACGCATCTATGTGGAAAACCTACAATGAAACAGCCAGTTGGACAATGGAAAAGGAGGTGCCGGTCAATGGGTAAGAAAAAATCAACCGTTCAGGATGCGCTGATGCTGACAGACAAAGGCTATCGGGACTTAAAAAAAGCGATTGCCGCCTGCACGCTGACAAATTTCTCCATGTTTATTCCAGCTATGGTGATGCTTCAGGTCGTCATGGAACTTCTAAAACCGTTTACCGGCGGGAGCATCTCATGGACAAATATGTGGATTTATTTCGGACTCGGCATCATCGGCGCAGTAATCGTATTTCTCTGCAACAAAAACGACTATAAAAAGACCTATGTAGCCTCTTACATGGAAAGCGAAAATACAAGGATTGCTTTGGCAGAACACATCCGCAAACTGCCTATGAGCGTGTTTAATTCCAAAAACCTTTCGGAGCTTACGACAAATCTCATGGGCGATGTAGCCACTTCCGAACATGTACTGAGTCATGTGTATCCGCAGATTATCTCCAATGTGATCACGATTACGGTTGTCTGCAGTATGTTTGCCTTCTATGACTGGCGTATGGCACTCGCTATTTTTATTTCCGTGCCGGTTGCTTTTCTCATTATTTTTGCGAGCAGACGGATTCAGGAGCGGCTTGGAAAAAAGCATGCGCAGGCAAAACTGGAAGCTTCCGAACAGGTTCAGGAATACATTGAGGGAATCAAGGTGGTGAAAGCCTGCAATCTGGACAGTCAGCAGTTTCAGGCTCTGGAAAAAGCGCTGCGCACCATGAAAAACCTTGCAATTAAATTTGAATTTGGTTCGGGGGTTTTTGTGACAGGCGCGCAGATGCTCGTGCAATCCGGCATCGGGCTTACCGTGTTTGCGGGAACTTCTCTGCTCCTGAACGGCAAAATTGAGCTTGTCCCAATGCTGCTTTGCCTGCTGATCGTCACCCGAATTTACGGGCCGATTATTACAGAACTGACTCTGCTGCCGGAGCTATTCTATCATCAGATTGCCATCCGCAGAATGAGAACCCTGATGAATATTCAGCCGATGGAAGGCGATACTGAAAAACCAGTAAAGGAATATGATATCGAACTGAAAAATATCAGCTTCCGCTATAATCCGCAGGGCGAGGAAACCATAAAAAATGTGAATGTTACGATTCCAGCAGGCGCAATCACGGCTCTGGTTGGCCCCAGCGGAAGCGGCAAGAGCACGCTTTCCCGTCTGATTGCACGCTTTTGGGATGTCAATAAAGGACAGGTGGAAATCGGCGGCATTGACGTGAAAGAGCTTGATCCGGAACACTTGATGGAATACATGTCCTTTGTATTTCAGGATGTGGTACTTTTCAACGACACTGTCTACAATAACATTAAAATAGGAAATATGAACGCAACCGAAGAACAGGTGCTTGCGGCGGCAAAGGCTGCGCGCTGTGATGAGTTTATTGACAAAATGCCGGATGGTTATCAGACTGTTCTGGGAGAAAACGGAAGTACCCTTTCCGGCGGTGAACGGCAGCGCCTGTCCATTGCAAGAGCTTTACTAAAGGACGCTCCGATCGTACTTTTGGATGAAGCAACAGCCAGCCTTGATCCGGAAAGTGAATCCTGTATTCAGCAGGCGATCGGCCGCTTAATACAGGGGAAAACCGTTCTTGTTATTGCACACAGACTCCGTACCATTGCAAAGGCCGACAAAATCATCGTGCTGGACGATGGCAAAGTCATAGAGCAAGGAACACACAGTGAACTGATGGAGCAAAATGGGCTTTACAAAAGGCTGTATACCATTCAGCAGGAAAGCCTTGGCTGGAGCGTATAAATGTTTGCTATTATGTAAGCCGCCGATATTTTAATATTGAGTAACCTGCAAGCCGACTGCAATAATACAGTCGGCTTGCTTGGCGTTTCGCAGAATCATTAGCAAATTTATTTGTCTTTACAATATGGGTAAAATGCCCTTGACAAATCTCGTCTCAGAAAATGATCCTGCTCCAATACGCAAAGGAGCACCGTTTCCCGAACCCAACCTTTTTCGTGGACGACGGGTACAGTGGCACTAATTATGACCGCCCCGGCTTCCAAGCTATGCTTGCGGAAATCGAAGCGGGCAGAGTGGCAGTCTGCTGTACGAAAGACCTATCTCGACTGGGGCGTAATTCCTCGCTGACAGGGCTGTATATCAACTTCACATTCCCGAAGTACAATGTGCGGTATATTGCCATCAACGACCATTTTGACACCATCGATCCCAACAGTACCGACAGCGACATTGCGGGCATTAAGAACTGGTTCAACGAGTTTTTCGCCAAAGATACCAGCCGCAAGATCCGTGCCGTCAATAAGGCAAAGGGCGAACGCGGCGTTCCTCTGACCGTCAATGTTCCATTCGGCTACCGTAAAGACCCGGAGGACAAGACAAAGTGGGTTGTGGATGAAGCGGCGGCGTTGGTAGTCAAGCGTATTTTCAAGCTGTGCATGGAAGGGCGAGGCCCGATGCAGATTGCAAAGCTCTTGCAGGAGGAAAAGGTGCTTAACCCCACCGCCTACAAGAAGCGCGAGGGCATCAAGACGCCCAGCCCGGAAACCGCTGATCCGTACCATTGGAACACCAACACGGTCGTTCACATTCTGGAACGGCGGGAATACACAGGATGCACCGTCAATTTCAAGACCTACACCAATTCCATCTGGGACAAAAAGCAGCGGGAAACGCCCATTGAAAAGCAGGCTGTTTTCTACAACACCCACCCGGCGATCATTGAGCAGGAGGTCTTTGACAAGGTGCAGGAGATCCGTCAGCAGCGTCACCGCAGGACAAAGACGGGCAAGAGCAGTCTGTTTTCCGGTATGGTCTACTGCGCTGATTGTGGAGCAAAAATGCGCTACTGCACCACCAACTACTTTGAAAAGCGGCAGGATCATTTTGTATGCGCCAACTACCGCAGCAATACGGGAAGTTGTTCGGCACACTTTATCCGTGCTGTTGTTCTGGAAGAATTGGTCTGGATGCACATGAGAACTGTGATTTCCTATGTCAGTCGGTATGAGGATCATTTCCGTGCCGTCATGGAGCAGAAGCTCCGGCTATCCAGCGAAGCCGCGATCCGTGGACACAAGAAGCGGCTGGCACAGGCTGAAAAGCGGTTGGGAGAGCTTGACCGTCTGTTTATCCGCATTTATGAGGATAATGTGGCGGGGCGCATCACAGATGAAAAGTTTTCTATGATGAGCAAGACCTATGAGGACGAACAGGCACAGCTTAAAGTGGAAATCCAGACTTTGCAACAGGAAATCGAAGTACAGGAACGACAGATTGAAAACTTGGAGCAGTTTATCCAGCGGGTACGCAAATACGAGGACTTGGACGAGCTTACCCCCTATGCGCTGCGGGAACTTGTTAAGGCGATCTACATTGAAGCACCGGACAAGTCCAGCGGCAAGCGGCATCAGGGCATCCGCATTTCCTATGACTTTGTGGGCTTTATTCCTGTGGAAGAACTGCTGAAACAGGAAACGGCGTGACCAAAGCCACGCCGTTCCAGAGAAAATACGATATTACTTTCTTATGACCCCCGACCATTACTGGGGGGTTATTTTTTCGCGCCGGCAAAAACTGGCGGTTGACGGAGAGGGGGCGGGATGGTAGGATACAGTTACAAATTGTAACATTTTAAATCGCGACCGAGAGGAGGGAAGGACTTGCCGAAAAATCGCCGCTTTCTGCGCCGTGCCGCGGCGCTTATATTGGCCGTGCTGCTGCTCGCCGCGGCGATGCCGTCCGCGCTGGCAGCGGATACGAGGACCGGCACGGTGAGCGCGCCGACGGGCATCCTCCTTCTGCTCACGTCGCCCGGCGGCGAGGCCGCGGGGGAGGTGCCGGACGGGAGCGCCGTTTCGATCCTCAGCGAGGAGACGGACGCGAACGGCACGCTCTGGTATTACATACAAAAGCCCGGCGGCGAGACCGGTTATGTCCCGGCGGAGAGCGTGACGCTCTCAGAGCCGGAGACGACCCCGACGCCGGAGGAAACGCCGGTATCCGAACCAGAACCCACCGCGGCGAATGACCGCGATGTCTATCTTACACAGCTCCGCGCGCTCGGCTTTCCGGAGAGCTATTTGGAAGGCCTCTGGCAGCTCCACAGCCGGTACCCGGCGTGGGAGTTCCGGCCGTTCTTCACGAATGTCGATTGGAACACCGCCGTGAACGAGGAGAACGTCCTCGGCAAAAGCCTTGTGTGGGGCAGCGCCCCGTCCTCGTGGAAATCCACGCAGGAGGGCGCGTTCAACTGGACGGACAACACGTGGATCGAGCTCGACAGCGGCGGCTGGGTCGCCGCGTCGCGCGAGATCATCGCGCACTACATGGACCCGCGCAATTTCCTCGACAGCAGCGCCGTGTTCCAGTTTCTTTATCAGGGGTACGACGCCGCCTCGCAGACGCGCGAGAGTCTCGCGGTGCTCGTGTCCGGCACGTTCCTCGCGGACACGACATACGATACCGACCTCGACACTTCCAACGGCGTGAACACCTACGCCGAAACGCTCTATACCGCCGGAGCGGACTGCGGCGTCAGCCCGTACATTCTTGCGGCGATGATGCTGCAGGAGATGGGCACGAACGGCGCGAGCGACAGCATCAGCGGCACGAACCGCCGCTTTCCTGGGTACTATAACGCTTTCAACATCGGCGCTTACAAGACCGCGGAGTATTCCGCCGTGGAGCGCGGATTGTGGTACGCCAGCGGCGGCCATAACGGGAGCGGCACCTCGTGGGGACGGCCGTGGAACAGCCTATATAAAGCCATCCGCGGCGGCGCGGCCTTCTATGCCGCGAACTACGTTGCCACGGGACAGAATACGCTCTATCTCAAGCGCTTCAACGTGCAGGGCGAGAACATGTACTGGAACCAATACATGACGAACGTTGCGGGCGCGGCGAGCGAGGGGCGGCTGCTATCTTATGCCTACAGCGAGGAGATGCGCGCATCCAAACTCACGTTCAATATTCCGGTGTATCTCAACATGCCGGAGTCTGCGGTGCCCGCTCCGACGGGCGACGGCTCGCCGAACACGAAACTTTCCTCACTTACAGTGAGCGTTGGCGCGCTTTCGCCGGAGTTCCGGCGGGATATCCGGGAATATACCGTCATCGTTCCGAATGAGACCGAGCGCATCACCGTAACGGCCTCGCCGCTCAACGCCGCAGCGAGCGTCGCCGGGACAGGCGAATATGCGCTCAATATCGGCGTGAACACCGTCACGCTCACCGTGACGGCGGAATCGGGCGCATCGGAGACATACACGCTCTCCGTCCACCGCCGCGCGCCGGACGCGCCGGTGACGATCACCGGCCCCTACGCTTTCAGCGCGGACGGGCGTGTTTCGGGCGTCGCGCCCGGCACGGCGTTTGCCGCGTTTACTTCGTCGCTCGGTGTGAGCGGCGGAACGCTTACCGTGACGGACGCCACGGGCGCTGCCAAGGCGCCGGACGCGCCGATGTGTACCGGCGATTTTGTGAAGATCACGTATGAACTCGACGGCGCGGAAGCGGTGTTCGCTTCCGGGTACGTCGTCGTCGCGGGCGACATCAACGGCGACGGCGCCGTCACCATCAGCGATCTCATCAAGCTGCGCAACCACCTTCTCGGCACCGGCGAGCTGACCGGGCTGAGTCTGGCCGCGGCGGACGTGGACCGCAGCGGCACGGCGGCGATCAACGATCTTATCCGCATACGAAACCATCTGCTCGGCACGGCGACGATCACGCCGTAAGGAGGGCTTGCCGATGAAACAAAGAAAACCGATCCTCGCGCTGCTCGTCGCCGCGGCGCTGCTGCCGTGGCTCACGGTGAGCGCCAGAGCGGCGGACACGGACGTGATGTTCTCCGATCCGAGCGTTGTTGTCGGAAACACCGTCACGGTGAACGTGTATACGACCTCCGCCGTTGCGGGCATCGATCTGACGCTCGTGTACGACACGGACTATCTTACCTACACCGGCGCATCGGGCGGGCTCGGCAACGCGGCGGTGCAGGATAACGGCGGGAGTTTGCGCATCGTGGACTACAGCGGCAGCGGCGAGGGAAAATTCTCTCTCAACCTGAGCTTCACGGCCCGCGCCATCGGCACAACGGCGCTCCGCCCGACGGCGTGCAGCGCGAGCAATGCCGGGGGCGACGCGGTGAGCGTGGAGTACGCTTCCCACAGCGCATCGGTGACGATCACGTCGGCATCGAGCGACTGCACGCTCTCCGCGCTCTACATCGATCCCGGTACGCTCTCTCCGGCATTTTCCGCCAATGTGACGAACTACTCCGTGACGGTGCCGTATGAAACGACGTGGCTCGCCGTGAGCGCCGTGAAGAACGACGCTTCGGCCACCACCGCCGTGAGCGGGAACGGCTCGCTCTCCGTCGGGCTGAACTATGTGACCGTGACCGTCACCGCCGGGAACGGCGCGCAGAGGGTCTATACGCTTGCCGTCACGCGGCAGACGCAGGACACCGCCGCGCAGCCGACAAGCGACAACCATGTCGATACGACTGAGCCGGAGATCCCGGAGGCGACGCCTGCCGCCGGTCGGACGATCTTCACCGCGGAGGGGAGAACGTACACGATCCTCGATGCCGCTATCCTCTCCGTCCGGCCGCCGGAGGGCTGCGTTCTCGGCGATTACGCGCTGCTCGGCAGCGTGTGCCGGGCGTATCTGCCGGAGGACGGGGGAGAGTACGTTGTGTTCTACGCGCGGCCCGAGGGCGGCGAGCCGGGACTTTATATCTACGATACGCGCGAGGAAACGATGCAGCGCTACGGCCTTATCACCGTGCCGGAGGCGGCAACACCGTCGCCCTCGCCGACCGCTGAGCCGACGCCATCGCCTGCGCCGGAGACGCCGGATGCTTCGGATGCGGAGATCGAAAATCTCCGCTGGACGGTCACGGTGCTCGCCATAGCCGCTGCCGTGCTCTTCATCGGCGCGGCGGTGCTCGGCACGCTCCTCATCCGCAGCATCACCCGCCCGGTGCGGAAAGTAAAAAGATAAAAACCATGCCGTATGCGCGCGATCTGCGCATACGGCCGGTTTGCGTAGAGAAAGGAAGAGAGAAATGGCCGATCCCGCCAGTGTACGCATTGTGGACGAAGAGATTTCGCTCGTGCCGTATTACCCGAATGAGGAAACGGCACTTCCGTGGTATCAGGATCCGGACGTGTGCCGCCAGGTCGATAACATCGACCATGTTTATACGAGCGAGCGGCTCAACGCCATGTATAAGTATCTGAGCACACACGGGGCATGCTATTATATATCGTACCGCGGCGTTCTGGTGGGCGACGTGTCGCTGCGAAATAGCGGCGAGCTCGCCATCGTGATCTGCAGGCAATACCAGAACCGGCACATCGGCCGCCGGTGTATCCGCGCCATGCTCGATCTTGCCCGCGAAAAGGGCATGGAGCGCGTGACGGCGAACATCTATTCGTTCAACACGCAGAGCCGGAATATGTTCCTCTCGCTCGGCTTCCGGGAGACCGGCAGAGAGTGGTTCGCGCTCGAGCTTTGAACGCGGCTTTTCTGGACAAACGGTGTGCGCTGTGCTATGCTGTTATACGGCGGAGTAGACGTTTTCCGCCGCATAAAGAAAGGAGAATCCCATGAGCCTTATCACACTCATCCTCGTCCTTGCGGCGGCGGCCGTGCTCATCGTGCTCGGCACCACGCGCAGAAAGGACGGCGGCGACGGGAAAAAGACCCTGCCGCGCACGATCGTGACGGCCGCGGCGGTGCTCGTGCTCGTCGGCGCGCTGGGCTTCGGCTCGGTGTACCAGCTGCAGGAGGACGAATACGCCGTTATCACGACGTTCGGCAAGCCGTCCGTTGTGAGCACGTCCGGCCTCAAGTTCAAGATCCCCATCATCCAGCAGAAAACCATCGTCAGCAAGGCGACGCAGGGGTTTGCTCTCGGCTACGATCTGCGCACGAACGTGAACAACGAGGACGAATCACTCATGATCAGCGTGGACTTCAACTTCGTCAACGTGGATTTCTATGTGGAATACCGCGTGGACGATCCGGTGAAGTACCTTTATAACAGCGAAGAGCCGGAAGCCATTTTGAAAATGCTCTGCCAGAGCTACATCCGCGATACGATCGGCCTTTACGGCGTGGATGATATCATCACGACCGGCAAGGCGGAGATCCAGGGCGTCATCCGCGACAAGATCAGCACCCGTCTCGAGCAGGAGGATATCGGTCTCGTGCTCGTGAACATCGCCCTGCAGGACGCCGAGCCCCCCACGCTCGAGGTGCAGCAGGCGTTCAAGGCGGTGGAGACCTCCAAGCAGGAGGCGGAGACCGCCATCAACAATGCGAACAAGTACGCCAACGAGCAGCTGCCCGCCGCCAAGGCGAACGCGGACGAAATTCTGCAGCAGGCCGAGGCCTACAAGGAATCCCGCATCGCCGAGGCCGAGGGTCAGGCCTCGCGCTTCACGGAGCTGTACGCCGAATACTCCAAGTATCCGGAGATCACGCGCCAGCGCCTGTTCTATGAAATGATCGCCAAGGTGTTCCCGGATATGAAGATCGTTATCACCGGCAGGGACGGCAGCACGCTGCAGACCGTTCTCCCGCTCGAGAGCTTCACCGGCACGAACACAACGACCACGACAGGGGAGGAGCCGTAATTATGGAAAATAATAACACCCGCCGTCCCGCCCACGTCGGCCGGACGATCCTTATCGCGGTGCTCGCCGTTGTGATCCTCGTGCTGCTTTTGAGCAGCTTGTACGTCGTACAGCCGAACGAATACGGCGTCGTGCGTCAGTTCGGCGCGGTCGTTGATGTAAAGAGCGAGCCGGGACTATATTTCAAGATCCCCTTTGTGCAGGAGATGAGCACGCTCCCCAATACGGTGCTGCTCTATGACCTGCCCGTGAGCGATATGATCTCCGCGGATAAGACGACCCTTATTGCCGACTGCTTTGCCATCTGGCGCATCGAGGACCCGCGCCTCTTCATCGAAACGCTCTCCGGCAGCGTATCCAATGCCGAGGGACGCATCAACGCGAACGTGTATAACGCGCTCAAAACCGTGCTCTCGTCCATGACGCAGGCGGAGATCATCTCCGGGCGCGACGGCACGCTCGTGCGCACCGTTATGGCGACGATCGGCGATTCCTTCGACCGCTACGGCATTGAGCTCATCGCCGTGGAGACGAAGAAGATCGACCTTCCGGACGATAACAAATCCGCCGTGTTCAGCCGCATGATCTCCGAGCGCAACAACATTGCCGCGGGCTATCTTGCCGAGGGCGAGAGCCGCGCCAAGGAGATCCGCAACGAGGCCGACAAGCAGGTGCAGATCCTCCTCGCCAACGCCGACGCGACCGCCGCCACGGTGCGTGCCGAGGGCGACGCGGAGTATATGCGCATTCTCTCCGAGGTGTACGACTCGCCGGAGGAAGCCGAGTTCTATACGTTTATGATCGCACTCGACGCGCTGCAGGCGTCCATGACCGGTGCGGAAAAGACGCTGATCCTCGACGCCGACAGCCCGATCGCGAAGCTCTTCTATTAAAAAATTGAACATTCTCTATCTCATCAGCTACGCCGGAAAGGCGGGTACGGAAAAGTACGTCGAAAACCTGATGCGGACGTATTCCGCGCAGGGACACCGCTGCTTCCTTGCCTACATGGACGGCGGAGAGCTCGCGGAAAAGGCAAAGGCTCTCGGCTGCGGTGTGTTCCGGCTCGACCTGCGCGCCGCGCACGCGCTCGCCGCGGCGAAGAGCATTGCCCGGCTGTGCGCAGAAAACGGCATCGACGTTATCCACGCACAGTACCCGCGGGAAAATGTGATCGCCGTGCTCTCGCGCCTCTGGCGGCGGGAGACGCGCGTCGTGTTCACGAGCCATCTTACGGTGCGCCAGAGCTTCCTCTGGCGTGCCGTCAACCGGCGTATCACACCGCACGATGCCGCGTGCATCGCGGTTTGTACGCAGGGGGCGAACCTTCTGCGCGAAAACGGCGTCAAAGAAGAGAGGGTCCGCGTGATCTTCAACGGCGTTGCGCCGAAGCCCCTGCCGCCGCGGCGAAACGTCATCCGAACGGAGTTCTCGCTGCCGGAGGATTGCTTCGTCTTTCTCACCATGGCGCGCTATGCGCCGGAAAAGGGGCTTTTCTTCCTGCTGGACGCGCTTGCGCAGCTCAAGGAGCGCACGGACGCTCCGTTTGCTTGTCTCATCGCGGGCGACGGAGAACTTTTTGACGCCGTGGGCGAGGGCATCCGTGAGAAGGGCCTTGACGAAAACGTCATCCGCGCGGGCTACCGCACGGATGCCGAAGCGCTGATGTGTTCCTCGGACGTCTACGTGAGCAGCGCGCTGTATAACGAGGCCATGAGCTTTGCCGCGCTCGAAGCGATGGAATGCGGTCTGCCGCTTGTTATGACGGACGTCGGCGCGGGCGCGGATCTCGCTGACGGCTGCGGGGAATGTGTGCCGCCCGGCGACGCGAGCGCTCTGTGCGATGCGCTGCACCGGCTCATGACGGACGGGATGTACCGCCGCACCTGCGGCGAAAACGCACGCCGCCGCGCCGTGACGGAGTTTGACCTCACGCGCCAGACGGAGGAGCTGCTCGCGCTTTATCAAAAAGGGTAAACCAGCCGCGCTGCGGCTGAAAAAAGGTATAAAAAAGAAAAGAGTGATTGCAAACGATGAAACGCACCGTAATGACTGTGCTGCTGTCGGTGATCCTTGTCATCGGCGTCGTGTGCGGCGTCTACTTTCTGAAGCAGGCGGCGGCTCTCCGTGCCGACGGCGAGAGCGCCGTGGCCTCGGCGCAGGAGACGCTCGCCGCGGCACAGACGCGGCACGACGCCGTTGATCCCGAGACCGAGACCGGTGCCGCCGCATGGACGGCGGCGGAGCAGGAGGTCTTTGGCGAAACGCAGGAAAAGATCGACGCGCTCAAAGCCGACAACGCCGCGCTCGATGAATCGATCACGGCAATGGAAAAGGAAGTCGAAACGAAGCTCGCGGACGAGGACACCGCGTACTACAATTCCGTCTACGAGGAAATGCAGAAGGGAGTGGATCAGGTTGAAGAATACCTTAAAGGTAATTAACTATGTTCTGCTTGGCCTCGCGCTCGTCGCGGTGGGATTCGGCGTGTTTGCCTTTTTCCAGTATCGCGCCGTGCCGATCGCGGAATACGAATCCAGCGCCGCCGACCTTCGCGCGCAGGCGCAGCTCGTCGATGAAAGCACCGACAAGCTCAGCGAGGATATGAAGGCGCAGCAGGACGCGCTGCGCGAGGACATTTCGCAGGGCGGCGACGAGGGCAAGACGCTCGCTTCCGAGCTTGCCGCGGCGCTCTCCGATAACGAGGATAAGACCGCGCAGCTCGAAGAGCTTCGCGCCGAGAACGAGCGGCTCGATAACATCGTGGAAGAGACGCTTGCCAAGCGGCGCGAGTATGCTTCCAAGATCCGCGAGCTGGAGGAAAAGGTGCAGGCCGGCGAAACGGATATCAAGATCTGCTACTGGACATTTGACGACGGCCCCACGCGCCTCACCACGCAGGTGCTCGACAAAGCCAAGGAGCTGGGCGTCCATGTGACGTTCTTCACCTCGCACGAGGCGAACGAATCCGAGGATGAGCCCGAAATGCTTCGCCGCGAGTTTGCCGAAGGCCACGCGGTCGCCAACCATACATACTCCCACCAGTTCGCTGCCATGGGCAATCTCTACCAGAAGACCGAGGGTCTGATCGAAATGATCCAAAAACAGGACGAGTGGGTGTACGAATGCACCGGCTTCCATACGGAGATCTTCCGCTACCCCGGCGGCTCGGCGTGGGCCAAGGCGCTGCTCGGCACCGACCCGACCGAGGCTGTCAAGGAAGCGGGCTACGAGTGGATCGAATGGTCGTGCGACGTGTTCGATAACGGCGTCGCCGGAAAGACCGCCGATGAGATCCAGAGCATGGCCGTCTGGCAGGTAAAGCAGCTCGACATTGCGGTCCTGCTCAGCCACGACTGGAACGCCAACACGCTCATCGCGTTCCCGGGCGCTGTCAAGCAGCTGCAGGACGCGGGCTATGTGTTCCTGCCGCTCTATCCCGAATCGGTCACCATGGGCGAGAATACAAAGATCAAATTCAGCTGATATACGCATAACGCAGACAAGCGGCGTGACGGTTTCCGTCACGCCGCTTGAGCTTGTCAAAAATAGTATTTTTGCCACGCTCTCAAACGAGACCCACTTCGTTGGGCTCTCGTTTGAAAAGGCTGCGGCTCGCCGCAGCGCACTCGCTTCGCTCGCACGTTTGCGAGCCGAGAAGTATTTTTGCCGACGTACACGCCGCCGGCAAAAATGCTTTGAACTTTATTTGCGCCTGCGGGCGCAAACTCTGCGAGGCGTTTTCGACAGGCTGAAGCGGCGTGACGGTTTCCGTCACGCCGCTTGCTCTAAGAGAACCACCGGCTTACGCCGGTGGTGTTGACTTGTTCAGTTGTCGTCCGAAACGGCGAGCGCCATGCCGAAGAGGGCGCACCAGAAAAAGAGAATGCGCGGGTAAAACCAGATATACTCCGGAATGCCGCCGAGCGCGGCTCCGGCGAGCGCGGCGATGAGAGCCTGGGCTTCCCGGCGGTCCCGCTTTTCGGGCTTGGCGCGCACCGCGCGGCGCAGCCGCACGAAAATGCCGAAGAAAAAGCCGCAGAACAAAAGTCCGCCGACTATGCCGGTCGAGAGGAACATTTCAAGATACAGCATATTGGAGTGCGGCGGCTGAAAATCGAGAAGACCGGTAGCATAGGGGGCGTAAGCCGCGGAGAAATTCTCCGGCCCCAGCCCGATGCCGAGCAGCCAGTGATCCTTCCACACGGCCAGACACTCGCTCCAGAGCACAAACCGTCCGGACGCCGAAGCGTTCGAGAAATCAAGCATCGATAGGAACCGCGCCTGCAGGCTCTCCGGCAGAAGAAACAGAGCGCCGATGCCGAGCGCCGCCGCCGGAAGCAGCAAAATCTTCTTTTTGTACCAGAGCAGCAGCACGAGCGCGAGCACGAGCATGATCCAACCGGTGCGGGCGTATGTGAGCAAAATCGCCGCGCAGGGGAGAAGGAGCGGAACGGTGAGCGCGATGCGCCGTGCCTTCGTCGGGGCAGTCAGCGCCCAGACAAGCGCAATGGGCAGCGCCATGGCGAGAAATTCGCCGCAGTTGATGCCGTGCTCGAGCGTCGCGCCGAGCCGCCGGTACATCTCGCCGTCGATCGGCACGTCCGAGGTCTCCGCGCCGGTGACATAGTTCCACAGCCCGTAGAGCGAAACGGCGAGCAGCGTGATGTATAGGGCCGCCGCCGCGGCGCGCCGCTCGGTCCGTGTGCGAAACTGCGCCGCCGTGAGATACGCGAGCAGAAAGCCCGTCCAGAAAAAGAGCGCCACGCGGAGATTGCCCGCTTTGTTTCCCGCCCAGAGCGTGCAAAGAACAGTCATTAAAAGAAAGCCGAGCGCGGCGGGGCCGAGGTCTCCGATGTTTCGCGGTGCATCCTTTCGCGCCGCGCAGCCGAACCAGTAGACTAAGAGCGCGGCGAGCGCGAAGAGCACGGCGTAGAGATTGTTCCACGCCCCGTGCGGCACGCAGAGCATCGCCCCCATGCCGAGCAGGAGAAACCACTGTGAAAACGAAAGACCGCAGCGCCGTTTGCCGGCTTCGAGCGGCAGACGCGAGAGCGCGCGCACCGGCAGCGCCGAGAGCGTGCCGAGAGCGCGGTAAACCGATGTATTTTCCCAACGGGTCATAAAAAGACCTCCGGTGCAGTATGGTGTGTTCTTACAGAATAGCAGAGAGTGTCCGCCGCGTCAAATCCCGCTCTTGAAAAATGTCCCCGCGTGCTTTATGATAAGATATATTTTTTTGAAACGGAGAACGGACAGTGAGCAAGAAATTCGTTGGATTCTGGAATGTATCGGTCATTCTGACATACATAGAGCTGTGCATTGCGGTGGGGAGCATCTGCGCCGCGGCAGACGGGAAGGTCTGGCCGGCGGTGATCGGCCTTGCACTCTGCGGCCTTTGCGATATGTTCGACGGGAAAATCGCCCGCGCCACGAAGCGCACGAAGGACGCCGAGGTGTTCGGCATCCAGATCGATTCGCTGTGCGATCTCGTGTCGTTCGGCGTGCTGCCGAGCGCCATCGGCCACGCGATGGGCATTACGGGTGTTGCCATGGCGGTGCTGATGTTCTATACGCTCTGCGCCGTCATCCGGCTGGGGTATTTTAACGTCACCGAGCAGAAGCGCCAGGAGACCACGAGCGAGAACCGCACCTCGTTCGAGGGTCTGCCGGTCACTTGGTCGGCGGTCATCGTGCCGCTCGTATCTCTCGTCCGTCTCGCGAACGAGAGCATTATGCCGTGGGTGATGGGCGGCGTGCTCTTCATCGTAGGCTTCTGCTTCATTGCGCGTATCCGCGTAAAGAAGCCGCAGATCTGAAATGAAACGCAAACGCATTTTGACGGTTTTGATCGTTCTCGCGCTCGTGTTCATCTGGGGCAACTCGCTCGTCTCGCGTGAGCTTTCGGGGAAAATCAGCGACGATATCCTGTTCTTCCTGAACGCCGCGGCGGAAAAGGTCGGGCTCGGGCCGGACGCTTTCACTTATATGACGGACGAGGACGGCGACGGCGTTGCCGAGCAGCCGACGAGCCATCTCATCCGCAAGGCGGCGCATGTCACGGAGTATGCGGTGTTTGCAGCGCTTCTGTTCCTCCGGCTGGAGAGCACCGGGGAAAAGCGGTTTTTCACCGCCTGGGGTCTCGGCACGCTGACCGGCGCGATAGACGAAACGCTTCAGATATTCTCCCACCGCGGCAGCCAGGTGCGGGACGTGCTCATCGACACCGCCGGCGCGCTGCTGGGGCTCGGCGTCGTAATGTTGATTTTATATTTAATTAGCAGAAAAGAGAAGTCAAACTGACTTCTCTTTTTCTATGCGCCGGTGCAGATAATCGAGCGCGTCGGAAAGCCCGCCGAGCTGGTCGATGAGCCCGCTTCGGACGGCTTCCTCGCCGTCGAGCACGCTGCCGATGTCCTGCGTCAGCTCGCCGGTGCGCATCATATACTCGGTGAATCTCTCCGGCGTGATGTGGGAATGGCCGGTGATGAACCGGACGATCCTATCGCTGATGCGCGAAATATAATCGTACGTCTGTGGTACACCGATCACAACGCCCGTGAGCCGCACCGGATGGATCGTCACGGCGGCGCTCGGCACGATGAACGACCGGTCCGCCGCCACCGCGAGCGGCACGCCGATGGAATGCCCGCCGCCGAGAACGACGCTCGCCGTCGGCTTGCTCATTCCGGCGATCATCTCGGCAAGGCAGAGCCCCGCTTCAATGTCGCCGCCGACGGTGTTGAGCAGTATGAGCAGTGCACGGATATCCTCTGTTTCCTCCACTGCGGCGAGCAGCGGCATGATGTGCTCATACTTGGTCGTTTTCGTGTCCGGCGGCAGCATCACATGTCCTTCGACCTGCCCGATGATCGTGATGCAGTGGATCTCTCCGACCCGTGCGGCGCCAAGCTCACGCAGGGCTTCATGTTCTCTTTCCTCCATGCGGCAACCCTCCTCCGGAGAAGTATGCCGCGCCGTGCGCATCTGTATACATTCTTTATTTGTGGAAATTGACAAAACGGGAATTTTTACCTATAATCTATTCTGAAATTTTGCCGCAAAGGTGTTTCCGTATGGTATTTTCCAGCCTGATATTTCTCTATGCGTTTCTGCCGCTGAGTCTGGCGGTGTATGCGCTCTGCCGCAGTCTGCGGGCAAAGAACATCAGCCTGCTCGTTTTCTCGCTGATCTTCTATGCGTGGGGCGAGCCGGTGTATGTGCTGCTGCTGATGGCGATGGCGCTTTTTGACTGGTATTTTGCTCTGCGTGTACAAAGAGCGCAAAGGGAAGAAAAAAACGCCAAGCTCTGGGTCGCGCTCGCGTGCGTCGTGAATCTCGGCCTGATCGGGTTTTTCAAATACGCGGGCATGGTCTGCTCGATCTTCGGGGACGTACCGGCGTTCGTGCAGCGCATCGCGCTGCCGCTCGGCATTTCGTTCTATACGTTCCAGCTTCTGAGCTATGTTGTGGATGTGTACCGCGGCGACGCCGAGGCGCAGGATAAATACTGGCATGTGCTGCTCTACGCCGCGCTCTTCCACCAGTGCATCGCCGGTCCCATCGTCCGGTACAAGACCATCGCGAAGGAACTCTTCGATGGCCGCGACGAGACGACCGACCGTGCGCGCGGCTGTACGCGCTTTGCCGTTGGCCTTGCAAAGAAAACGGTGCTCGCAAATGCCTGCGGCGCGCTTGCCGATTCGCTTCTGCTCACGGACGCCGCCATCGGTTCGGCCTCGCAGCTGGCGGAAAACCTTGCGGCGCTTTCCAACACGCCGGCGCTTGCGCTCTGGATCGGCATAATTGCGTATGCGTTCCAGATCTATTTCGACTTTTCCGCCTATTCCGATATGGCCATCGGCATGGGACAGATGATCGGGCTGCACTATCTCGAAAACTTCAACTATCCCTACATATCCCGCACGGCTACGGAGTTCTGGCGGCGGTGGCATATGTCGCTCGGCACATTTTTCCGCGACTATGTTTACATCCCGCTCGGCGGCAACCGAAAGGGAAGTGCGCGCGCGTTTCTGAACCTCTTCATCGTCTGGGCGCTTACCGGCCTCTGGCACGGGGCGAGCTGGAACTTTGTGCTCTGGGGGCTTTATTACTTTGTTCTGCTCATGCTCGACCGGCTGTTCTGGCAGAAGCTGCTCGACAAGCTGCCGAAGGCGGTCTCGGCGATCCTTTCCCACATCACGCTCCCGCTCGCGGTGCTCTTCGGGTGGGTGCTCTTCAAGTTTACATCGCTCCCGCTCGCCGCGGCGGTCGTGCGCGGCATGTTCTGCGGCAACGGCAACGCCTTTACGAGCTTCACCGTTACGGCGGAGATAAAGAGCCATATGTATCTGCTCATCTTCTGCGCCGCGGCGGCAACGCCGGTGTTTTCGTATCTTGCGAAGCGCTGGGAGCGCGCCGGAGAGGGGAGCGCCCTTGCGCAGAAAAGCTATTCCGTTGCGGCCTATGGCGTTGCGCCGGTTCTGCTGCTGCTTCTGAGCACCGCGTGCCTTGTCGGCAACAGCTTTAATCCGTTCCTATACTTCCGGTTCTGAGAGGGATCCTATGCACGATGAACACGAAATCATAAGCCGCCGCGCCCGGCGTGCCCATGCGGAAAAACAGAAACGCCGCGCCCGTTTGCCGGGGCTGCCGTTCTTCCTCGCGCTGGGCATTCTCACGGTCATTGCGTGGATACTGCCGCTGCGCCCGACGGTGTCGGCAAAGGAAAAGCGCACGCTGGAGACGTTTCCGGAGTTTTCTCTTTCCGCTGTGACGGACGGAAGCTATTTTTCCGATATCAGTCTCTGGTTTTCGGACACGTTCCCGGGGCGTGACGGCTGGATCATGGCCGCGCAGCGGCTCGAAGCGCTGTACGGCGACTCCTCCGTAACGGTGTACGGCAATGCCTCTGCCGGAGACAAGATCCCCGTTCCGTCTACGCCTGCGCCGGAGACGAGCGCCGACCCGGCAAAGCCGGCAAGCGAACCGACGCCAACCCCGGAACCGACGCTTACCCCGGAGCCGACGCCTACGCCGGAACCGGAGTGGGGCGGGGAAAACCCGGACGACGAGCTCGTAACGCTCGGCGCCGTCATCCAGATCGGCGACAGTGCCTATACCTATACGGCTTTCAGCCAGTATTATTCGGACACCTACGCCGCCAATGTGACGCGGGCGGCCGATCTGCTGGAAGGGAAATGCCGCGTCTTTGACGTATTCGTCCTCCACGGGACGACGCTCATGCTCCCGCGCGAGTACCGCGAGTCGATCGGCGTTGCATGCGAGGAGGACATCCTCGCCTATGTAAATTCCCAAATGGGCGACAATGTCTACTGCGTGGACACCTACAACTCACTCCTGCCGCACAACGGCGAGTACATCTATTTCCGCACCGACCACCACTGGACGGCGCTCGGCGCGTGGTACGCCTATGCGGAATGGGCGAAAATGGCGGGCTTTGAGCCGGTGCCGCTCAGCGAGTATGAGGAGATCGTGCAGGAGCCGTTTTACGGCAGTCTCTACTATCAGGCCCACCAGAGCGGCAAGCTCACGGCCGATCAGGTCTATGGCTATGTCCCGCCCGGAGATGTGCATCTCTATATCAACCAGGGAAGCAACGACTCACTCTCCAACCGCGGTTATGAGCAGACGCTCATTACCCAGATCCACGGGAACGACAAATACATGTGCTTCCTCACGGGCGACTTCCCGCTGTGCACGTTCATAAATAACGACATCACCGACGGCAGCGCGTGCCTGCTCGTCAAAAACTCCAACGGCAATCCGTTCGGGTATTATCTCACGCAGCATTATCAGTATGTCTATGTGATGGACTACCGCAAATACTTCAGCCGCCCGCTGACGAAGTTTGTGGACTACTACGATGTGGACGACGTGATCTTCTGCCTGAGCAGCGGTCAGGCGCAGAGTGCCGGCGGCAACAGTCTGCTGCAGGGACTGATTAAATGATCAAACGCAAAACACCGGCGGCTATCGTTTCCGATAGCCGCCGGTATCTTTTGACGGGAGGCTCCCTCAAAGAGGGAGCATGATGAAAAATTATCTGTCCTTATAGAACGCCCACATGGCCTTGTAGGTCTGGTAGCAGTCGAACTTCGTCACGGTCTCAAAGGGAGCGTGCATCGAGAACACGGGCGTACCGGCGTCGATGGTATCGATGTTGCGGTTGGCCATATACTGCGCGACCGTTCCGCCGCCGCCCTGATCGACCTTGCCGAGCTCGCTCATCTGCCAGACAACGCCGTTGTCGGCAAAGATCTTGCGCAGCTTGCCGACGCCGTAGTTGGCGCGGGCGCCGTTGCGGTTGGGGTACTCGCTCACGTCCCAGAACGTCGGGTCGTAGGCGTTGCAGACGTCCGCGCTGACGCAGAAGCTGTTCTCAAAGCAGTCGCGCAGATGCACGTCCTGCTGCTCGCAGAGGTCGGCCATGAACGTTTCAAACGCGCGGCTCTGCATGCCGGAAACGCCCATCGAGCCGATCTCTTCCTTGTCGGCAAGGACGCACACGGCGGTGCGATCCGGTGTCTCGGTGTCGAAAATGGCCTTGAGCTCGGCATAGGCGCACACGCGGTCGTCCTGACCGTAGCCGCCGATGAACGAGCGGTCCACGCCGATGTCGCACGCTTCAAAGCTCGGCACGACCTCCAGCTCGGCAGAGAGGAAGTCCTCTTCCGTGATGTCGTAGCGGTCGTTCAGAAGCGACATGACCGCGAGCATCACGCGCTTGGTGCCCTCCCCGGCGTAGGGGACGCTGCCGGCGAGAAGGTTCAGATACTCGCCCGGAATGATGTCCGAGCCGTGCTTGGCCATCTGGTCCTTTGCGAGATGCGGCAGCAGATCGGTGATCGTGAACTTCGGATCCTCGGGATCCTTGCCGATGACGACCTCAATGGTCTCGCCGTCCTTCTTCGTCACGACGCCGTGGATTTCCAGCGGGATGGCGACCCACTGGTATTTCTTGATGCCGCCGTAGTAATGCGTCTTGAGAAGGCAGATCTCGTCCTTTTCGTAGAGCGGGATGGGCTTGAGGTCAAGGCGCGGGGAATCGACGTGCGCCGCGGCGATGTTCGCGCCATGGTCGAGCGTTTCGCGGCCCATAACGGCGAGCATGAGCGCCTTGCCGCGCACGCTCTTATAGATCTTTGTGCCCGGCTCGAGCACCATGCCGCGCTCATACGGCACAAAGCCGAGCGCTTCGGCCTGAGCGATGGCCTCGGTCACGGCCTCGCGCTCGGTGCGCGCGGCGTTCAGATACGCCTTATACGCCGTCGCGTATTCCTCAAGCTTGATGCGCTCGTCTACATCGATGATATCGTAGCCCTGCTTCTGCTTGTAAAGGAGCTTTTCCCGCAGAGCGTCCAGTTCGTTCTTTTCTTCCATAAAAACATCTATCCTTTCTGTACTTTTTTATACTGTCTTTTATTAACCGATGCCGAAAAGCTCCCGGCATTTGGCTTTCAGTTCTTCCGGCGTGCCGTCGTTGCGCAGCAGATAATCGCAGCGCATTTCATAATACTCGTCGTCCGGCTGCGCCTCGATGCGCGCGAGCGCGTAGTCCGCGTCGATGCCGTCGCGCGCCATGATGCGCGCGCAGCGCTCGTCGTCCGGGGCAGTGACGCCCACGGTGAACACGCAGTCCTCGGAAATACCGCTTTCAAAAAGCGCGATGGCGTCCACAACGGCAACGGTGCCGCCCTGCCAGACGTATTCGCGCAGACGGCGGTAAATGTCCTCGCGGACATAGCGGTGCGTGATGGCATTGAGATCGCGCAGCGCCTCCGGCACGGCAAAGACGATCGCGCCGAGCATCTTCCGGTCGAGTTTTCCGTTTTTGAAAACGGCGGGGAAGCGCGCCTCAATCTCCGCGAGCATATCCGCGTTCGTTTCGAGAAGCTCGTGGTATATTTTATCGCAGTCGAGCGCGAGCACGCCCTGCGCGGCGAGAAACTGCGTTACGGTCGTCTTGCCGCTGCCGGAGCCGCCCGTCACGCCGATGAGCCGCACACCGGAGAGGAGCGCGTTTTCGATCTCTTCCTTTGCCAGCGCGCCCTCGCGCAAAATTTTGAAGGGCTTCTGCGTCAGATCGAGGATCGTGGACTCGCGTGAGAGCGTGCATTCGCCGCCGTCGATCACGCCTTCAATCTGCCCGTCAAAGTAGGCGAGCACCTGCTGCGCGGTCGTAGGGCTGGGAGCACCCGAAGGGTTCGCCGAAGGCCCGGCAAGAGGCAGCCGGGCGCGCTCCAAAAGCGAGAGCGTGAGCGGGTGCGCCGGGCAGCGCAGCCCGACGGTGTCCTTGCCCGCGCGCACGATGGAGGGGACAACGTCCTTTTTCGCCTCCAGCACAAGCGTGAGCGGGCCGGGCCAGAAGCGCGCGGCGAGAATAAACGCCGCCGGGGGGATATGTTCCGCGTACTTTTCGATCTCCGCCGGGCCCGCCACCATGAGCGAGAGCGGCTTTACCTCCGGGCGGCCCTTGACCTCATAGAGATGCGCGACCGCCCCGGCGTCGAGACCGTTGGCGCAAAGACCGTATACCGTCTCCGTCGGCACGGCCACGAGACCGCCGAGCCGCAGCGACGCCGCGGCGACGGGGATATCGTTCTCTTCGGTATAAACACGGGTTTCCATGCTCTTACATGCCTCCGTTTTCGGAATTTTGGAGCTGTTCGGCACGGCGCGCGGTGAGCAGCGCGTCGATGAGCTCGTCCAGATCGCCGTTCATCACGGCGTCGAGCTTATAAAGCGTCAGACCGATGCGGTGATCGGTCACGCGCCCCTGCGGGAAATTGTAGGTACGGATGCGCTCGTTGCGCATGCCGGAGCCGACCTGCGATCTTCGCTGCGCGGAAACGGCGGCGTCCTGCTTCTCCTTTTCCGCCTGCGCGAGCCGCGAGGCAAGCACGCTCAGCGCCCGCGCCTTGTTTTTATACTGGCTGCGCTCGTCCTGACACTCCACGACCGTGCCGGTCGGCAGGTGCGTCACGCGGATGGCGCTCGAGGTCTTGTTGACCTTCTGCCCGCCCGCGCCGGAGGAGCGGAACGTGTCGATCTGCAGCTCGGCGGGGTCAAGATGAAATTCAGCTTCTTCCAGCTCCGGCAGCACCGCCACGGTGCAGGTGCTCGTGTGGATGCGGCCCTGCGTCTCCGTTTCCGGCACGCGCTGCACGCGGTGCACGCCGCTTTCAAACCGGAAACGCGAAAAGGCGTTCGTGCCGCCGACGATGAAATCGATCTCGCGGATGCCGCCGAGCTCGGTCTCGCTGCGGTTGACGATCTCCACCGAGAAGCCCTTCCGCTCGGCGTACATTTCGTACATCCGGAAGAGATCGGCGGCAAAAAGCGCGCTCTCCTCGCCGCCGACGCCGCCGCGGATCTCTACGATGACGTTTTTCCCGTCGTCCGGGTCTTTTGGCAGCAAAAGGATTTTCAGCTCCTCCGCCGTGCGTTCCATGCCGGAGCGCGCTTCGCTGAGCGTTTCGCGCGCAAGGTCTTTCATTTCGGGGTCGGAGAGAAGCTCTTCCGCGCTTTTGGCTTCCTGCCGGAAGGTCTCGTAGCGCGCATAGGCCTCCATCAGAGGGTCAAGCTCTGCCTTCTCGCGGCTGAGCGCTGCGGCTTTCTGCGCGTCCGCCCAGACTTCGCTCTGCGAGAGCATGTATTCGATCTCCGCGTATTTCTGCGAGAGACCTTTCAGCTTTTCGAGCATCCGCGCGCCCCCTCTCTTCCGTAATTAATAATTTTACCACACGCCGCCGCGAATGTAAACGCACAAAAAATCCGTCCCCGGAAAACCGGGGACGGATATGTGAAGAGCATACTTACGCCATTTCACTACGATATTCAATTCTGCAAATAGTGCAGCGTTCAATGATGACAGCTTTGTTGGGGTACTGAATCCTTTCCGTTTCCATGTTGTGCTCGCCCATTTCCGAATAACCGCAGGCACACTCGCGTCCATGGTGCATGCCGTCGTCCAGCGGGGTCCATGGGGTAAAACTGTGGACGTGCTCAGGCTCTTCGCCCCGCTTGCTCCGGCCGCACACGGTGCATGTATCGTCCTCGTAGGTGTGCGGGCCGCGGGCGAGATCGAACTCAATGCCGCAGTAGTCGCGGCAGGTGCCGTAGCGCAGGCCGCGCCACGAGCAGTCCTGATTGAATACGCGGTGCCAGCGGTAAACGTGCTCGCTGTCCGGGTCCTTTTCGGGCGCGTATTTATCCACGGCATCGATGAGCGCCTGTGTCGGCTTATAGCCGTCCGCGACGAAAATGCGCGTCTCCGTGCCGCCTTTGCCGGGGCGGATGACGAGCGGCATCTCCTCGATGAGCTCGCGTTCGGTCTTGCCGTTCGCGGTCGTCTCTTTGTACCAGGAAACGGAGGTCTCCGTCTCTTCCTTAACGGCTGCGCGGTCTACAAAGAACAGCGCGAGCCCTTCGGCGGTGAGGAGCGTATCGTCGGCCGGTTCGAGCACAATGGTGACGGTCTCATCTGCTGCTGCTGCGCCCATGGTGCAGAGCGAGAGCGCAAGCAGAAGCGCGAGAAGAAGGGCGGTGATTTTTTTCATAGAGGCCTCCTTTTGGTCGATAGATTCTTTCGGATGGCACACCGGAGTGGTGCATGTGCCAATTATACCATGAGCGTTGGAGGAATGCAATCCGTTTTTTGCACCGGGCGGCGATTTGGCAAAGTTCACGGTTTGTTCCCAATCTCGCCCTTGACAAGAAACGCCGGAAAGATTATAATGCCTACGTTATAAGCCGAAAGTTTGAACTTCCAAAGCGTTTCGGCGCCTGCGGAGGGAGGGATATAGAATGTCTGAAATCCATGTCAAGGAAAACGAGTCTCTGGATGCCGCTCTGAAGCGCTTCAAGCGCTCCTGCGCGAAGGCCGGAGTTCTGGCTGACCTGCGTAAGAAGGAGTACTACCAGAGCCCCAGCGTCAAGCGCCGCAAGAAATCCGAGGCCGCCCGCAAGAACAAGCGCTATTATTAATTTTGATCGCACAGATCCCCGCTCATCCGAGCGGGGATTTTGTTTTTGCCAAAAACCCTTTTTGGAGTTGACAGCCCTTTCGCGATGCGCTAAGATAGGCAAAATACCCGAAAGCCACGTGCAGAATACGATCGAAATAACAGGAGGATATGGTCTTGAACAGTGCTTATGCCAACCGTTTCGTCGGCGAAGGGCTCACCTTTGATGACGTGCTGCTCGTCCCGGCGGAGAGCTCCGTCGTTCCGCGTGATGTGAAGCTCGAAACGCATCTCACGAAGAAGATCCGTCTCGGCATCCCCATCATGAGCGCGGCCATGGACACCGTGACCGAATCACGCATGGCGATCGCGATCGCGCGCGAGGGCGGCATCGGCGTCATTCATAAAAATATGACGATCGAGCAGCAGGCCGAGCAGGTCGATCTCGTCAAGCGCAGCGAGAACGGCGTCATCACCAACCCGTTCTTCCTTTCCGCGGAGCACACGCTGCGCGATGCGGACAATCTCTGCGCCAAATTCCGCATTTCCGGCGTTCCCATCGTGGACGAATCCGGCAAGCTCGTCGGCATCATCACCAACCGCGATATGAAATTTGAGACCAACCCCGATCGGAAGATCCGCGAGCTCATGACGAGCGAAAATCTCGTCGTCGGCCGCGAGGGGACCACGCTCGAGGAGGCCAAGGAGACGCTGCGTCAGCACAAGATCGAAAAGCTGCCCATCGTCGATAAGGATTTCCATCTCAAGGGTCTCATCACGATCAAGGATATCGAAAAGGCTGTGGCGTATCCCAACGCCGCAAAGGACAGCCGCGGCCGTCTGCTCGTCGCCGCCGCCATCGGCGTCACGGCGGACGTGCTCGACCGCGCGGGCGCGCTGCTCGACGCGGGCGCGGACGCTCTCGTGCTCGACAGCGCCCACGGCCACTCCCGCAACATCATGGAGGCCGTGAAGAACATCAAGGCAAAGTACCCCGACGCGCAGCTCATCGCGGGCAACGTTGCCACCGCCGCCGCCACGGAAGCGCTCATCCAGGCGGGCGCGGACTGCGTCAAGGTCGGCATCGGCCCCGGCTCCATCTGCACGACGCGCGTCGTTGCGGGCGTCGGCGTGCCGCAGATCACCGCCGTGATGGAAAGCGCGGAGATCGCCAACAAATACGGCATCCCCATCATCGCCGACGGCGGCATCAAGTACTCCGGCGATATCGTCAAGGCGCTTGCCGCGGGCGGCAGCGTCGTGATGCTCGGCTCCATGCTCGCCGGGTGTGAGGAAGCCCCGGGCGATACCGAGGTGTTCCAGGGCCGTCAGTTCAAGGTCTACCGCGGCATGGGTTCGCTCGCTGCGATGGCGAAGGGCTCGAAGGACCGCTACTTCCAGGAGAAAAACTCCAAGCTTGTCCCCGAGGGCGTCGAGGGCCGCGTACCGTACCGCGGACCGGTGTCCGACACGGTGTATCAGATGGTCGGCGGTCTCCGCTCCGGCATGGGCTACTGCGGCGCGCCCGACATTGAAACGCTGCGCACTACGGCGCAGTTCGTGCGCATCACCGCCGCGGGCCTGCGCGAGAGCCACCCGCACGATATCTACATCACCCGCGAAGCGCCCAACTACACCATGGGGCCGAATACCTAAAGACATTCAAACGGGAGTCCCGCTGTGCGGGACTCCCGTTTGAGGAAATATCGGCTCGCTGCAGCGCACGCTCTTTGAGCGCACGTTTGCGAGCCGAGCGGTATTTTTGCCGACGTACACGCCGCCGGCAAAAATGTTTTGATTTTTATTTGCGCCTGTGGGCGCAATTTCTGCGAGGCCTTTCATATTATGATAAAATGGGAGACGGGATCGCCGTCTCCCGTTTTCTGTTGCGCAAATCGGAAAAAGTTGGTATAATACCCTTAGTAAAAGGGGGAGTGTTTCCATGCAGGACAATATCGCGGTGCTCCGCGAGTGGATCGCCGGGAGCGACAACATCGTCTTTTTCGGCGGCGCGGGCGTGTCCACGGAATCCGGCATCCCGGATTTCCGCAGCACGGACGGGCTGTACCGGCAGGAATATAAATATCCCCCGGAGACGATTTTGAGCCACACATTTTTCGAGCAAAACCCGGAAGAATTCTTCCGCTTTTACCGCGCCAAGCTCATCCCGGACAAATCGGTGCAGCCGAACGCGGCGCACCGGCGGCTTGCCGAGCTTGAGCGGGAAGGGAAGCTGCGCGCCGTCATCACGCAGAACATCGACGGGCTGCATCAGGCCGCGGGCAGCAAGCGCGTTATTGAGCTGCACGGTTCGATCCACCGCTGCCGCTGCGCCAGATGCGGCAAGCCCTGTCCCGAGGAGGCCGTCAACACCGGCGTGGGCGTGCCGCGCTGCTCGTGCGGCGGCGTGCTCCGCCCGGAGGTCGTGCTCTATGAAGAGCCGCTCGCCGAGCGCGACATCACCGACGCCGTGAACTTTATCCGGAAGGCGGACGTCCTAATCGTAGGCGGCACGTCGCTCGCGGTGTATCCCGCGGCGGGACTGCTGCGCTATTACGAAGGCCGCAAGCTCGCACTCGTGAATATGGGCGCTACGAGCTATGACGAATCGGCCGACCTTCTCATCCGCGAAAAGATCGGCAAGGTATTTTCCGAGGTATGAAGACAGATATTCTCGGCGTCGCGTTCGACGCGCTGACGCTCGATGAAGCCGAAGAGCGTGCCGACGCGCTGCTGCGCTCCGGCGCCGGCGGATATATCGTAACGGCCAACCCCGAGATCGTGCTGCACTGCCGGGAGGACGCGGCGTATGCCGCCGCGGTCAACGGCGCGGCACTCGTGCTTGCGGACGGCGTGGGCGATCTCTGCGCCGCGCGCATTCTGGGAACGCCCCTTCCCGAGCGCGTTACGGGCGCAGACCTTGTGCCGCGGCTTCTTTCCCGGCTCGCGCAGCGCTCCGGCAGCGTGTTCCTTTACGGCGCGCGCCCCGGCGTCGCGGAAAGAGCGGGGGAGAAGCTGAAAAGCGCTTATCCCGGCCTTCGTATCGCCGGAGCGGAAAATGGGTATATTTCCGATGAAACGGCGCTTTTCGCGGCGCTGGAACAGAAAAAACCCGATCTGCTGCTGCTTGGTCTCGGCGCGCCGCGGCAGGAGCTCTGGATGGCGCGAAACTGGCAGAAAATAAATGCCGTCATGATCGGCGTCGGCGGCCTGCTCGACGTATTCGCCGGAGACATTCCCCGCGCGCCGGAGAGCTGGCAGCGGCTGGGACTGGAATGGCTCTATCGGCTGCTGCGCGAGCCGAAGCGCCTCAAGCGCATGATCCGTCTGCCCAAAATACTGCTTCTCGCGGCGCGCGAACGGAAATAAAAAAGAGACCCCCGAAGGGGTCTCGCAAAATAAGTCAGCAGCCGCACCCGCAGCCGTTGTTGTTTCCGCAGCCGCAGCCGTTGCCGCAGCCGCAGCCGTTGCCGCAGCCGCCGCACCCGCAGCCGCAGAGCAGGATGAGAATGATGATGATCCAGAGACAGCCGTTATTATTTCCACAGAACATGGAGAATACCCTTTCCCCGTGCCATATTTGCGCCCCGGCCGCGCACGGCGCTCCGGCCGGTCGGTAACATCGTTTCGCAGTTCCGCCGGGGCTTTCCGCCCCGTCTGCGGTATTCTATGCCCGTGCGCCGCGGGCGGTTACAACTCCAAGGAGAGCATTTATGTCTGACGAAGAAAAGATCCGGCCCGAAGAGGAAAACCACATCGGGCGACACATGGCGCCCACGCCGCCTCCGGCGGAGGAGCCGGTAAAGGCTGCCGGTGTCCCGGCCGCGCCGGAAGCACCGGAGACCGCCGCGCCGAAAGCGCCGGAGACGCCGAAGTCCCCGGCGGCGAAGAGCGCGAAGCCGGCGAAAAAAAAGCCGGTGCGCTCCGTCCGGACGGCGCGCCCGGAAAAGAAGCCGGAGCCGGAACCGAAAAAGAAAAAAGCCGCGCCGCAGCCGGTCGAGGCCGAGTTGGACCCGCGCGAGGCGGAGCGTGCGTATATGCCCATCCGCTCCCGGCGCGACGGGCGCATCGGATGCATGGGCGGCATTATGTACGCTGCTTTCATCCTCTGCGCAAGCGTGCTTCTCGCGGTGTTCGGCTGGATGGCGGCCTCGGACGTGCTCGCGCTCAACAAGAGCGCGGAGAGCGTGGAGATCACGCTGCCGGAGAGCGCCTTTACGCAGAAGACCGTGGACGTGACGGACGACGACGGCAACGTCACCGGAACGAAAACCGTCCGCGTGGCGGACATGAACACCGTCTCCGGCATTTTGAAGGACTACGGCCTCATCAACTACAAGTGGCTCTTCCAGCTCTATTCGCGCTTCTCGAACGCGGAGGTGCAGCTCAGCCCCGGGACGTACGCGCTCACAACGAATCTGGACTACCGCGCTCTTGTGAAAAAGATGCAGACCGGCGCGGATTCGCAGCTCCAGACGCTCGTCATGTTCCCCGAGGGCTACAACCTTGACCAGGTGTTCGCCAGACTCGAGGAAAACGGCGTGTGCAGCAGGGAGGATCTCTACGCTGCCGCGGCGAACGCCGAGTTCTCGTATGCGTTCCTTGAAGGCGTGGAGACGGGCGATCCCTACCGGCTCGAGGGCTTCCTCTTCCCGGATACGTATTACTTCTATCAGGGGATGCAGGCCTCGAGCGCGATCAACAAATTCCTCTCGAACCTCCATTACCGCATCACGGACGAGATGTGGCAGAAAGCGCAGGCCATGAATCTGACGTTCAAGCAGGTGATCACGGTCGCCTCGCTCATCGAGCGAGAGGCCGCGAACGACGCCGAGCGCGCGACGATCGCCTCGGTCATCTATAACCGCCTGAACATCGGTATGCCGCTGCAGCTCGACTCCACGGTCGTGTACGCCATCCGCGAGACCGGCGAGACGACGATGTCCACCGAGCTCATCCAGGCCACCGACAGCCCGTATAACACCTATCTCTATCAGGGTCTGCCGCCCGGACCGATCTGCAACCCCGGCATGAAGTCTATCGAAGCCGCGCTCAACCCCGAGCAGACCGGGTATTACTACTTTGCGCTCGACATGGAAACAAAGAGCATGCGCTTCTTCGCCACGCTCGCCGAGCATGAGGCGTTTGTTGCCACGCAGGATTACGGCTAAACGCTTCAAACAAACCTTGTTTGACTCCTGCGGAGGCAAACTCAGGCAAGACATTTTAAGCACAAAAGACCGTGGAAAACATTCTGCGGTCTTTTTGCATTGTAAACGCAAAACCGGCGTGATATAATCGCAGCTATGGAAACGAACGATCTTATTCGGCGCGCGGAGGACCTTGCCGCGCGCTGTGAGCGCACCTCGTCGGTGACGGCGACCGCCTTTCTCACTCCGGCGGAGCGCATGGAGCTGCAAAATGCCCCCTCGCTGCGCTCTGCCGCCGTTGCCTATTCCGGCGGCGGGACGGAGTGCGAACGCACCTGCGCGTTTTTCCTCCCGTTCTATCTCACAGCGGACGAGCTTGACCCTTCGGAGTATATCAGCGCGGTGCATTTCCGCAGCTTCTTCGGCGAGCCGGGTCACCGGGATTATCTCGGCGCGCTGCTCGCGCTCGGCGTGCGCCGCGAGTGGGTGGGGGATATCCGCATCCGGGGCGCGGAGGCGTGGGTGTTCTGCCTGCCGAGCGTCGTAAAAACGCTCGCGGAGCTCGACCGCGCCGGGCGCTATACCGTCCGCGGCGAGGAGATCGCTCTCGCGGACGTCCCGGAGGAAGAGGTGAAGACCGAAACCGTGAGCTTCACGGTGCAGAGCCTCCGGCTCGACGCCGTGACCGCGGGGCTTTTCCATGTCTCCCGCACGACCGCCGCAGAGCTCATCCGTCTCGGCAGCGTGTCGCTCAACTATGTGCCGTGCCTGCACACGGACGCCGCCATCCGCGACGGCGACGTCATCTCCGTGCGCGGCAAGGGTAAGGGAACGGTCACCGACACCGGCGGCCGCTCGCGCAAGGACCGTATCTTCGTCACCGCCGAACGGCGGGTCTGAAAATATAAAGGAGGAACAACCATGATCTCTGAAAGACTCTCCCGGCTGCGCCGGGAAATGGAACAGCGCCATATCGACGTGTACGTCGTCCCCACGGCGGACTTCCACGAATCCGAATACGTCGGCGCGCACTTCAAGGCGCGCTCCTACATCACCGGCTTTACCGGCAGCGCCGGCACGGCCATTATAACAATGACCGAGGCCGGGCTCTGGACGGACGCGCGCTATTTCCTGCAGGCGAAGCACCAGCTGGAGAATACCGGCGTGACGCTCTACCGCATGGGCGAAGAGGGCGTGCCGACGATCATGGAATACCTGCGCTCCGCGCTGCCGGAGGGCGGCACGCTCGGCTTTGACGGCCGCGTCATCAACGCGCGCCTCGGCGCGGAGTTCCTCGCGCTTGCCGGGGAAAAGAACGCCAAGCTTGCCGTCGGTGAGGATCTTGTCGGCATCATCTGGGACGACCGCCCCGAACTGCCGCACGCGCCGGTGCGCATCCTCACGGCGGAATACTCCGGCCGTTCCACCGCGGACAAGCTCGCGGACGTGCGCGCCGAGATGGAAAAGCAGGGCGCGAGCGTCCATCTGCTCACGTCGCTTTATGATATCGCGTGGCTGCTGAACGTCCGCGGCGGCGATATCGACTATGTCCCCGTTGTGCTCTCCTATCTTGCGCTCACGGAGGAGCAGTGCTTCTGGTTCGTGCAGGACGCCGTTCTCACGGACGAGCTTCGCGCCTATCTTGCCGAGAACCGCATCGAAACGCGCCCGTATGAGAGCTTCTACGACTATGCCGCCGCCATCCCCGCCGGGGAGACGGTGCTGCTCGACAAGGGCGTGTGCAACTACCGCCTCGTCTCCGAGCTTTGTGAGGGTGTCGAGATCGTGGACGAGACGAACCCCTCCGTGCTTATGAAGTCCATCAAGAATGAGACCGAGCAGAAGAACACGGTCAACGCCCACATCAAGGACGGCGTCGCCGTGACAAAATTCATCTACTGGCTCAAGAAGAACATCGGCAAGACGCCGATGACCGAGCTTTCCGCCTCCGACTATCTCGCCGCGCGCCGCGCCGAGCAGGAAGGCTTCCTGGATCTGAGTTTTGATACCATATGCGCCTACGGCGCGCACGCCGCCATCATCCACTACGCCCCCACGCCGGAGACGGATATCCCGCTCGAGGCGCACGGCCTGCTGCTCGTGGACTCCGGCGGACACTATCTCGAGGGTACGACCGACATCACCCGCACCATCGCCCTCGGCCCCGTGACGGACGCCGAGCGCGCCGACTTCACGCGCGTCCTCCGCTCGCATCTGCATCTGGCGAACGCCCGCTTCCTCCACGGCTGCACGGGGCTGAATCTGGATATTCTCGCCCGCGAGCCGCTGTGGGAGGCTGATCTGGACTACAAACACGGCACCGGCCACGGCGTCGGCCACATCCTGAACGTCCACGAAGGGCCGAACGGCTTCCGCTGGCGGCAGTCGCCGGAGCGCAGCGAGGGCAGCGTGCTCGAAGAGGGCATGATCACGACCGACGAGCCGGGCCTTTACATCGAGGACGCCTACGGTATCCGCATCGAGAGTGAGCTTCTCTGCCGAAAGGGTGTCAAAAACGAGTTCGGGCAGTTCATGTACTTCCAAAATCTCACCTGCGCGCCGATCGACCTCGACGCGATCGACGTTAACGCCCTCACCGTGACCGAGCGCCGCTGGCTCAACGAGTACCACGCCGCCGTGTACGAGACCGTCGCGCCGCACCTCACCGAGGATGAGCGCGTCTGGCTGCGCGACGTCACCCGCGCCATCTGATTTTGCACGTTATCTGCTTCGGGAAGGAGAACACTTATGCTGGACGAAGCCATTCAGAAGGAGATCATTCAAAAGGGACGGGAGTTTCTCAAAAGCCCATTGGAGCGGGACCCGTACGAGGAAGCGTTCGAGTCCGATCAGGACCGGAAGCTGCCGCAGCCGCCGCTCGTGAAAGCGCCCATGGCGGAGGAGGGCGAGCGCATCGCTCTCACGAAAGATTTTTCCGGCCTTGCGCTGAAAAACGATCTTGTGAGCCTCATCCGTGACCGGCGGAGCGCCCGGATCTATACGAACGAGACTGTGACGCCGGACGAACTCTCGTTCCTTTTGTGGGCGACGCAGGGCATCAAGAAGATCCGCGGCAAGGCGTATGCGACCATCCGCACCGTGCCGTGCGGCGGTGCGCGCCACGAGTTTGAAACGTATCTGATCGTCCGGAACGTGGAGGGCCTGCGGCCCGGCGCGTACCACTATCTGCCAATGCTCCATGCGCTCGAGTTCCTGCACCCGATCGAGGACATTCCGGAAACTATAACCCAGACGCTGTGCGGCCAGAAATGGGCGGCCAAGGCCAACGCGGTGTTTTACTGGTCGGTCGTGCCCTACCGCGCCGAGTGGCGCTACGGCATTTACGCCCACCGCATCGCGCTCATCGACGCCGGACACGTGGGGCAGGCGCTCTATACGGCCTGCACCGGGCTGGGTCTCGGGACATGCGGTCTCGGCGCTTTCCAGCACGAGAAATGCTGCGATCTCTTCGGGCTTGACGGCGAGGAGGAGTATATCATCTACACCGCCCCCGTCGGCACGATCCGCGACGAGGACCTGACCGAAGAAAACGCCTTCTACCAGTTCGTAGAAGACGAGGGACTCTGAATTTTATAACGCAAAAAAGCTCACGGATCCGATCCGTGAGCTTTTTGCGTGTATGCGGTCTCTATCTCCCGCGGAGCGGCTCAGTACCGATCCAGCCGCCGCTGAATCTCGTCGATATCGCTCTGGTCAAAGTCTTCCGCGCGCAGACCTTCCTGCCGGCACAGCTCTTCAAATTCCTCGTTTCCGATATGGCAGGTGCCGCGGCGCACGATGGCATCGACGATCTTGCGGATACGCTCCTCGCGCGCGTCGTCGTCCAGCATCTGCGTCAGCATCGCTACTTCCAGAGCATCGTCCCAGGAGTCGATTTTCCCGTCGCCGTTCCAGTCTATGCTGGTATGTGAATCCAGAAAATCCAGAAGAAAACCCATAAACGCGCCTCCTTACACGGCTTACCATGATAAAAAAGACACGATACTGCGCCGGCGGAAAGAAGAGAAAGCATTCCGACAGGGGGGATCGTGTCTATATTCATTATACGGTTTTCCGCGGAAAAAACAAGGCCGCACGCCGTCAGAGCGCGAATTTTTTGCCGTATTCCTCCGCGTACTGCATGTATTTCTGCGTTTTCATCTCGCGGAGGCTTTTGAGATATTCGTGGGTATCAAAGCTGTCGGACTCCAGCTCGATCATCGCCACGGCGATGTTGGAGCAGTGGTCGGCGATACGCTCGTAATTCGTGAGAAGGTCGTTAAAAACAAAGCCCATGGCGAGCGTGCAGGAGCCGTCCTGCAGACGGATGATGTGGTGGAGCTTCATCTCGTCGCACAATCCGTCGATCGTATCCTCCAGCGGCTCGACGCGCAGCGCCATTTCCAGATCGTTCCCGATGAACGCGCCGACAACGAGCGAGACGATCTCGCTCACGGCGGTGCGGAGCACGTCCAGCTCGCGCTGAGCGGCGTCGGTGAAGCGGATGTCCTTTTCGTAAATTTCGCGCGCGACCTCAGCGAGATTCATCGCGTGGTCGCTGATGCGTTCAAAATCGCCGATGGTGTGCAGAAACTTGGATACCTCCTCGTTCTGCGCGGTGGAAAGCTCGCGGCCGGTGAATTTGACGAGATACGTGCCGAGATGGTCCTCGTACTGGTCCACGGCGTCCTCCATGTCCACGACCTGCTGAAAACCTTTCTGGGAGAAATTCTTTATCAGCTCGAGCGCGACGACAAGGTTATCCTGGGAGCGCATCGCCATGGCGTTGATCGTCAGGCGGCACTGCTCAATGGCAAGCGCGGGGTGGACAAGAAAGCGCTCTTCCAGCCGCTCGATGCCCGCAGTGAGCTCGTTGTATTTTTCCGAGGTCTTCTCGGGGATGAGCTTTCCGGTGAGCGCCTCCAGCTGGTGCAGGAACGGGAAAAGGATCAGGATCGAGCCGATGCGGAAAAGGGAGTTCACCATCGCGATGCCGACCGGGCCGAGCGCGGTCTCCATGAACGGGAACGGGGAAAAGGCGTTGACGCCGTAGAAGAGCGCAGAGAAGATGACGGTGCCGAAAATGCCGGTGAAAAGATAAATGAGCGCGGTGCGCCGCCCGTCGCGGTTCGCGCCGATGGCGGAGACGAGCACCGGCACCGCCGCGCCGATGCCCATGCCCATGATCATCGGGAAGGCTGTGGCAAACGAGATCGTTCCGGTCACGGAGAGCGCCTGCAAAATACCGACGGAGGCGGAGTTGGACTGCAAAACGGCGGTTATGAGCGTGCCGATGAGAACGCCGAGGATCGGGTTTTCAAACATCGTCATCAGACGGAGAAAGCCCTCGCTCTCGCGCAGCGGGGACACCGCGCCGCTCATCGCGTTCATGCCGTACATCAAAACGGCAAAGCCGAGCAGGATATCGCCGGTGTGCCGCTTCTGCGACGTTTTCCCGAGCATGCGCAGCAGTATGCCGGCAATGGCGGCGATGGCGGTGATCGTTGCGGAGCTCAGAAGGGAGAGCGCGTCGCTGCTGCTGATATACGAAAGGCAGAGGATCCAGCCCGTTACGGATGTACCGATGTTCGCGCCGAGCACGATGCCGATCGCCTGCGAGAGTTTCATCATGCCGGAGTTCACAAAGCCGACGACCATCGCGGACGTGGCCGAGGAGGACTGGATCACGGCGGTGACGGCGGTGCCGAGCAGTACGCCCTTGAGCGGCGTATTGGAGAGCCGGTAGAGGATGAGCTCGAGCCGCTGACCGGCGACGAGCTTCAGGCTGTCGCCCATGAGCCCCATGCCGAAGAGAAAAAGCGCCACGCCGCCGAGCAGCGCTAAAATGTTGGAAATACCCACAGCCATCGATTCCTTTGCAAGTTATAGATTATCCGCATATCAGTGTACCGTATGAAGGTTAAATCCAAAAGCAAGACAAGGTTAAATCCACGTTAAATCCATTTTACAAGCGACGCTGCGCGTGATATGCTATAGAAAGACGGAATTGCAAAACGGAGGCGGAAGAGATGATCTACCTTCTCGAAGACGACGAGAGCATCCGAAAGCTCGTTACCTATACGCTGCAGCACGCGGGATACGAAGCCGCGGGGCTTAGCTGCCCCTCGGCATTCTGGGCGGCAATGAAACGCCAGACGCCGGAGCTCGTGCTGCTCGATATCATGCTGCCGGAAGAAGACGGCCTTTCGGTTTTGAAAAAACTGCGCGGCTCGGCGCTCTGGCGGGAGCTTCCGGTCGTGATGCTCACGGCAAAGAACGCCGAGTACGACCGCGTGGTCGGACTGGACGCCGGGGCGGATGACTATATATCGAAGCCCTTCGGCATGATGGAGCTTCTGGCGCGGGTGCGGGCGCTGCTGCGCCGCACCGGGATGACGTCGGCGGGCGAGCATACCGTCGGCGAGCTGTACGTCTGCCGGGACAAGCACATTGTGCGCGTTTCCGGGCAGGATGTGCCGCTCACAAACAAGGAATTTTCGCTCCTCTGCCTGCTGCTGGAGCATTCCGGCGCGGCGCTCACGCGCGACCGGATCATGGACAGCGTGTGGGGCAGCGGCTTTGACGGGGAAAACCGCACCGTGGACGTGCATGTGCGCACGCTGCGCACCAAGCTCGGCGCGGCGGGGGCATACATCGAAACGGTGCGCGGCGTCGGCTACCGCTTTACCCCGGAGAAGGGGAGCGCGCCATGAAGGGAAAGCTCTTTCTGCGTGTGGGGCTTCTGCTCTTCGCCGCGATCCTGCTCGGCTCCGCCGTGACGTATGCCATCGCGCAGCCGCAGCTTACCGGGACTGAGGCGAGAGCGCAGGTATCATCGCACCTTTTGTGGCTGCTGCCGATCGCGCTCTGTCTTGCCGCAGCGGGCGGCTGGGCCGTAGCGCGCGGCATCGTTGACCCCATCCGGAAGATCGACCCGGAAACGCCCGGCACGGAAGCGCCGTATGAAGAGCTCGTGCCGCTGCTTGCGCGTATCCGCGCGCAGAATCGTCTCATCCGCCAGCAGGAGGAAACGCTCGGACAGACGCGGCGCGACTTTGCCGCGATCACGGAGAACATGGGGGAGAGCTTCCTCCTGCTCGATAAGCGGCTGAACGTTCTCTCCCGCAATGTATCGGCGAGCTATCTTCTGCCCGCGCCGCCGGACGGCGAGGCGGACAACCTCAACCGCGGCGGCTGCCCGGAGGAGATCGTCCGCGCCGCCGAGCGCGCTCTCGCCGGCCGCCGCACGGAGCTGACTCTTGAAATGCACGAGCGGTATTACTATGTGATCGCAACGCCCGTCTTTTCCGAAAACCAGATCACCGGCTCGGTCGTCATCGCGCTCGACACGACCGAGCGCGAGCAGCGCGAGGCGCTGCGGCGCGAGTTTTCCGCGAACGTGTCGCACGAGCTCAAAACGCCGCTCACGTCGATCTCCGGGTTTGCGGAGCTTCTCGCCAACGGCATGGTTCCGCCGGAGCGGGTGGGCGAGTTCGCCGGGGATATCTACAAGGAATCCCAGCGGCTCATGGCGCTCGTGGACGATATCATCGAGCTCTCCCGTCTCGAAGAGGAAACCGCCGCGCCGGAAACGGAGAGCGTCGATCTCTACGCTCTCGCGGAGGAAACGCTCGCCTCTCTCCGCCCGGCGGCGGAGCGGCGGGACGTGACGCTCACGCTCCGCGGCGGGGAGGCCGTCGTGCAGGGCGTGCGCACGGCGCTGCAGGAGCTTGTCTATAACCTCTGCGACAACGCCGTAAAGTATAACCGTCCCGGCGGCAGCGTGACCGTCACGGCGGAAAAGCGCGGCGGCGAAACGGTTTTGTCCGTGGCGGATACGGGCATCGGCATTCCGTATGAGCACCAGAACCGGGTGTTCGAGCGGTTTTACCGCGTGGACAAGAGCCATTCCCGGCAACTCGGCGGAACGGGCCTTGGCCTTTCCATCGTCAAGCACGCCGCGGCGATGCACAAGGCGCGCCTTGAGCTCTGGAGCGAGCCGGACGCCGGAACCAAGATCACCGTCCACTTTGACGGACAATAAAGCCTTTGAGAATCCCCGGCACGGGCATTGGATGTCTGTGCCGGGGATTTTTTTGCGTATTGTGCAAAGTGAATAAATTGAAACGTTTTCCTTTATATAAAACCGGCATTTAGTTTGAAAAATTCCCTGAAAGGGTTGCGTTTTGTGGGATTTACTTCCTTGTTCGGTATAGTACAATAAAACTGCAATGAGTCGTAACGGCTCAAAACAAAAGGAGGAAATGAAGATGAAAATGAAGAAGCTCATGGCTCTGGTGCTGGCGCTGACGCTGGTGCTCGCGCTTGCGGCTTGCGGCCAGACGAGCACTCCCGCCGAGGGCGGCGACACCACAGCCCCCGCCGAAGGCGAGCAGACCCTGATCGTCTATACCGCCAGAAGCGAGAGCCTGAACAACGCCGTCATCGAGAACTTTGAGGCGGACACCGGCATCCACGTCGAGGTCATCACCGGCGGCACCGGCGAGGTCCTCAAGCGCGTGCGTTCCGAAGCTGCCAATCCCCAGGGCGATATCTGCTGGGCGGCGGACGAAGCCATGCTCAAGGATTACACCGACTGCTTTGAAGAGTATGTCTCCCCCGAAGACGCCAACATGATGGAAGGCTACAAGAACACCACCGGTTATTCTTCCCCCGCCTTCTGCGACCCCACCGTGTTCATCGTGAACACCGATCTCGCCGGTGATATCGAGATCAACGGTTTCGCCGACCTTCTCAACCCCGCGCTCAAGGGCAAGATCGCCGCGGGCGACCCCGTGAACTCCAGCTCTGCGTTCCAGTGCCTGATCGCCGGTCTCTATGACATGGGCAGCGGCGACCCGATGTCCGACGCCGCGTGGGATTGGGCGGCCAAGCTCGTTGAGAATCTCGACGGTGTTGCGCTCACCAGCTCCTCGCAGGTCTACAAGGGCGTTGCCGAGGGCGAGTACATCGTCGGTCTGACCTGGGAAGACCCCGCTGCCGCTTACGTCCGTGACGGCGTTGCCGTGAAGGTCGTGTTCCCGGAAGAGGGCGCTCTGATGTCCGGTCAGTGCGTGTCCATCATCAAGGGCGCTCCGCACATGGAGAACGCCAAGAAGTTTGTGGACTACATGCTCAGTGAGACCTGCCAGAACTATGTCGGACAGAACCTCACGGTCCGTCCGCTCCGCCAGAACGTCCAGCTCAACGACAGCCTTACGCCGTGGAGCGAGATCACCCGTCTGGAGTCCTATGACGGCGTGTGGGTCGCCGCCAACAAGTCTGCCATCACCGAAAAATACAGCGAGTGCCTCGAAAACGTGGCTTAATTCGCAAAGGAACATCCCGTGCGGGTCTGCGGCCGTGCGCCGCAGACCCGCACATTCTACAAAGAATCTCGCAGAGAAAGGGAACTGAAACGATGGGAGCCACCATTACCATTGAAAACGCCGTCAAGCGCTACGGCAACGACACGATCATCAACGGCCTGTCTCTGGAAGTCAAGCCGGGCGAATTTTTCACGCTGCTGGGCCCCTCCGGCTGCGGCAAAACGACGCTTCTCCGCATGATCATCGGATTCAACTCCATCGAAGGCGGCACGTTCAAGATCAACGACCGCGTCATCAACGATATCCCCACCAACAAACGGAACATCGGTATGGTGTTTCAGAACTACGCGGTATTCCCGCACATGAATGTATTCGATAACGTGGCCTTCGGCCTGCGCAACCGCAAGCTGCCGAAGGATGAAATAGAGCGCAAGGTCAACAGCATCCTCAAGGTCGTCAAGATCGACCATCTAAAGGACCGCATGCCGGCAAACCTCTCCGGCGGACAGCAGCAGCGCGTGGCGCTCGCCCGCGCCATCGTCATCGAGCCGGAGGTGCTGCTGATGGACGAGCCGCTGTCCAACCTGGACGCGAAGCTGCGCGTGGAAATGCGCAACGCCATCAAGCGCATCCAGCAGCAGTTCGGCATCACGACCGTGTACGTCACCCACGATCAGGAGGAGGCGCTCGCGGTCTCCGACCGGATCGCCGTCATGGACGGCGGCGTCATCCAGCAGATCGACACGCCGCAGCGCGTCTACCAGCGCCCGGCCAACCGCTTTGTCTCCAACTTCATCGGCCTCTCAAACTTCCTGAATGCGACGGTCTCCCGCGGCGAGGACGGCGCGGAGCTCTGCTTTGCCGGGAGCGATTACCGCGCGGCGATGACGAATCTCCACGGCGAGGCATCCGACGGCATGGACGTGCTCGCGGCGGTCCGGCCGGAGGAATTCCTGCTCTCGACCGGCGAAGGTGAGGGCATTCCCGCCACGGTGCGCAGCAGTGTCTTCCTCGGCACCACCACACATTATTTCCTGACGCTCCCCACCGGGCAGGAGATCGAAGCCGTCCGCGACAGCGACGAGGAATGGGCGGTCATTCCGGACGGCGCGGAGGTGCGCCTGCGCGTGAAGCCGCGCCGCATCAATGTCTTTACCGCCGACGGAAAGCGCTCTCTGGTCATCCGGGAGGAGCTTTTATGAGATACGCCGGAGAAAAGCGCTTCAACGGCTGGACAGCGCTGACGCTCGTTTTGCTCGCGCTCTTTTTGCTGTTCGTCATCTATCCCATCGGTATGCTGCTCATCAAGAGCCTTTTTACCGGCGGGAAGATCGATCTGAGCTACTTTGTGAAGTTCTTCACGAAGAAGTATTACTGGGGCGCGCTCGTCAACAGCTTTAAGGTCACGGTCGTGTCCACGCTCGTAGCGTCGCTCATCGGCGTGCCGATGGCGTATCTGCTGCGCAGCGTGAAGATCCGCGGCGCGGGTCTCATCAACATCCTTATCGTGATCTCCTATCTCTCGCCCCCGTTCATCGGCGCGTATTCGTGGATCCAGCTCCTGGGGCGGAACGGGTTTATCACCCGCATCATAAACGCCCTCTTCGGCGTGAAGCTGCCGGGCATTTACGGCTTTGCCGGTATCGTGCTCGTCTTTTCTCTCCAGTCCTTCCCGCTGATCTACATGTATGTTTCCGGCGCGATGAAGAATCTGGACAACTCCCTGAACGAAGCGGCGGAGAGCCTTGGCTGCAACGCCTTCCAGCGTGTGACGAAGATCATCTTCCCACTGGTGATGCCGTCGCTGCTCGCGGGCGCGCTGCTCGTATTCATGCGCGTGTTTGCCGACTTCGGCACGCCCATGATCATCGGCGAGGGGTATAAGACCTTCCCGGTCATGCTGTATACGCAGTTTATGGGCGAGGTCGGCACGAACGACGGTTTTGCCGCCACGATGTGCCTGATCGTCATCGTCATCGCGCTGATGTTCTTCTTCCTGCAAAAGGCGCTCGGCCGCCGGTTCACCTATTCCATGTCGGCCCTCAAGCCCATGGAGGCGGCAGATCCGAAGGGCTGGCGCGGTGTCGTTTCCCACATCGTGGTGTATCTCGTGGCGCTCATCGCGGCGCTGCCGCAGATCACGGTGCTTGTCACGTCCTTCATCGGCACGATCAACGGCTCGCTCTTCACCGGCGAGTTTACGCTCGATAACTACCGCAACATCTTTGCCAAGAGCAACACCAGCGCCATTACCAACAGCTACTTCTTCGGCCTGATCGCCATCGTGATCGTAGTCGTATGCGGTATACTGATCTCGTATCTCAGCGTCCGCAAGCGCAATGCGCTCACCTCGGTGCTCGATGTGCTCACCATGTTCCCGTACATCATCCCCGGCTCGGTGCTCGGCATTTCGTTCCTGTACGCCTTCAACGGGCCTCCGTTTATGCTCGGCGGCACGGTGCTCATCATCGTTATATCGCTCTCCATCCGGCGCATGCCGTATACGATCCGATCGAGCACTGCCATCATCGGGCAGATCAGCCCCAGCGTGGAGGAGGCGTCCATCAGTCTCGGCGCATCGCAGCTCAAAACGTTTCTGCGCGTCACGATCCCCATGATGCTCCCCGGCGTTCTCTCCGGCGCGATCATGAGCTGGATCACGCTCATCAGCGAGCTGAGCTCCTCGGTCATTCTGTACACCAGCAAGACCATGACGCTCACCGTGGCCATCTATTCCGAGGTCATCCGCAGCAACTTCGGCAATGCGGCGGCCTACTCCACGATCCTGACTCTCACTTCGATCGTGTCGCTTCTTGTGTTTTTCAAACTCAGCGGCAAAAAGGACTTGAGCGTGTAAAGCGGGAAGCGTCCCTCAAGTCTTTTGCAGGGCCTTGCGGTGCGCCTGAATGGGCGCACCGCTTTTCGCCCTTTTCAGAAAGGAAAGAATATGGTAAAATGACGCCGGGAAAGAGAGGGACGGCCATGCACCGCGAACCGTTTCAAAATCAGCTGCGCCGCTCGTTCATCGGCTACGTGGCTGCCATACTGGCGCTGATCCTGCTTTTGTATCTGGGCGGCTTCGCGCTGAACTTCTTTGCCGTTGTCGTGCGCGGCTGCCGGAGGGACAATCAGAAGCTCGAAACGGCGCTTACGCAGCAGCTCGCGGCGTATGACCGCGGGGCAGAGGAGTTGACCGGAGCGGACGCGCTGCGCCGCGCCGTCGGAAGCGGCGATCGAGGCGAGTGTCTGGAAGCCAACCGACTGCTCTATGATTTCACCAATCAGCAGAAGCTGCGCGCATATTTCGTGCTGCTCGGCGCGGATATGCAGGTGCTCAGCTCCAACTTCAGCGCGCACAACCAGTCGATCTTCGCCTCGTCCGCGTTTGCCGCGGGCGCTGCGACGCGCATGAAGCAGGAACCGGCGGCAACGCTCCGGTATGTCTGCACCGCGCCGGTGAGCAGCGAGCAGGCGTGCGTTTATACGCTCTGCCGCGCCGTGCCGGATGAGACCGGGGCCGCGGCGGGATATCTTCTGCTGAATCTCCGGCAGGAGGGCTTCCGGGACGCTGTGCGTGATACCGATTCCGAGGTACTGCTGACGGACCGATACGATAACCTGATCTACACGACGCTCGATCCGCGGGAAGACCCGCAGGACAAGCAGCCGAGCAACAAGTTTTCGCTGTCTCTCGAGGACGACGGCATCCTCTCGCTGGACGGCAGCCGGTACTATGCCGTCTGCGGTGCAGTAGGGCCGCAGGCGCTGCGGCTGTATACGCTCACGTCCCTGGATATGCAGCTTCGGATGCTGCTCTACAGCGGCGGCCTTTTTATCGTCCTTCTTCTGCTGCTCACCGGTGTCGTCGTCGCCATGACGAAGGCGTTCACGCGCCAGAACGCCATGGAGCTCGGCGAGCTGACCGCCGCGGTGGAGGATCTTTCCAAAAACGGCGGCGCGGAGGCGCTGCCGCCGCAGTGCTCCGAGGAGTCGCAGGCGCTCTATACCCGCTTCCGGGAGCTGATCGCGCATAACGACGAGCTTTTAAACCGGCGGCGTCAGATGGAGATCAAGCATCTCGAAGAGCAGTTCAACCCGCACTTTGTCTACAACGTCATGGAGACCGTGCGCTATCAGATCAGCGAGGATCCGGAAACGGCCTCAGAGATGCTGCTCTCGTTCGCCTCGCTCATGCGCTACAGCGTCAATTACGGCCACACGAAGGTGCTGCTTGAAACAGACGTGGAGTATGTGAACGACTATCTGCTGCTGCAGAAGGCGCGATACAATAACTGCCTGCTCTATGATTTCGATATTCCGGAGGAGCTGCTCGAATGCCGTGTGCCGAAGCTCCTTCTGCAGCCGGTCATCGAAAACAGCATCGTTCACGGTTACCGTGCCGGGCGGACGCTCTCCATCCGCGTGCAGGCGGAGCACCGGGACGATACGCTGCGCTTCATCGTAACGGACGACGGCGCGGGCATCCCTGCCGGGCGTCTGGCCGAGCTGCGCGAGAGCTTCGAGCACGATCTCACGAACGAATATACCGCCCATGTGGGGCTTTATAACATCCAGAAAGTCATTCGCCTGACCTACGGCGCGCCCTACGGCGTGCAGATCGAGAGCACGGAGGGGCAGGGTACCGCTGTAACGCTCACCATCCCTTATGAAGTGGAGGAGAACGAAGGATGCTGAAGGTTTTGCTGGTGGAGGATGAAAATCTGATCCGCCGGGGACTGCAATACAAAATGGACTGGACGGAGGTCAACTGCGTGGTCGTCGGTGAGGCCGCCACCGGGCAGGAGGGCCTGACCCAGATCAAAGCGCTGCGCCCGGATATCGTCATCACCGACATCCGTATGCCCGATATGGACGGGCTGGAAATGCTGCGCGAGGGGCGCGCCGTCTGCCCGTTTCACGCGATCATCATCTCCGGCTACGGCGAGTTTGACTATGCGCAGCAGGCCATCCGGCTGGGTGTGGCGGAATACCTGCTCAAGCCCGTGGACGTGAACGAGCTCAAGAACTGTCTGCGGCGCATCGCCGCCGGAGCGCCGGACGGACAGAGCGGGGAAACCCCGGAGCCGGACGAAAAGCCCGCGCCGCTGCAGAATAAATATGCCGAGGCCATGATGCAGTACATCCGGCAGCATTACGCCGAGCACATCTCGCTCACTGATCTGAGCCAGCAGCTGAACATATCCTGCACGCACCTGAACGCCAAGTTCAAGGCGGAAACGGGCTACACGTTCCACGATTTTCTCAATTACTACCGCATTCGGCGCGCCGTGGAGCTGCAGAAGCGCGGCGAGCGCAAGCTCTACGAGATCGCGGAGCTGGTGGGTTTTTCCGATTACAAGTATTTCAACAAGGTCTATAAGAAGTATACCGGCTATTCTCCCAACGTGATCTTCCCGCGCGGGGACGAACAATGAATACATCCCCTCCCGCGTTCATAGGATGTCCGCGAGGGGGGATAAATTTATGATGGCAGGTAAAATCGGCGGCTTTCTCTCACGGCACAATAAATTTGCTTCCGGTACGGCGCTCGTGCTTGCTGTTGCGGCGATCTTTGCGTTCATATACTCTCCGCGCGTCGTCGGCGCGGCGGTCACGGAACGGGAGCTGCCCGTATACAGTGTGGAGCGGGACGGAAAGTTTGTAAGCCTTTCGTTCGACGCGGCCTGGGGCAACGAGGATACGCAGATGCTCATCGATATCCTGGCAAAGTACAACGTGAAGGCGACGTTCTTTGTCGTCGGCGAGTGGGTGGACAAATATCCGGAGAGCGTAAAGGCGCTCCACGACGCCGGACACGAGGTGATGAACCACTCCGACGCTCACCCGCACATGGCAAAGCTCACCGCAAAGCAGATCATCGACGAGGTGAACCGCTGCAGCGACAAGATCGAGGCCGTCACCGGCGTGCGACCGACGCTCTTCCGCTGTCCTTACGGCGAGTATGACGACAACGTCATCGGCACCGTGAACGGCATGGGCCTCACGGCGGTGCAGTGGGACACCGACTCACTCGACTGGAAGAAGCTGACGGCGGGCGAGATCTATAAGCGCGTATCGTCCAAGGTGCAGCCGGGGAGCATCGTTTTGTTCCACAACGCGGGGCTGCATACGCCCGAAGCGCTGCCCTCTATCATCGAATACCTGCTCGCGGAGGGGTATACGATCGTGCCGATCTCGGAGATCTTGCTCACGGGTGACACCTACATCGACCACACCGGCCGCCAGCACGCCGCCTCCGCATAAAAAACATCCTTGTGAAAGGAAGCCGGCTCGCCGAAGGCGAGACGGAGGGATGATAAACCGCCTCCCCAGGCGAACCGGGGAGGCGGTCATTTTTTTACATTCCGGTATATATATCCCCCGCAAGGAGAACAAGACACTCCTTCTCTTCGCCGAGCGTGTTGATATACGGACTCACGGCGATAGGCACGGCGTAAACGTGGAAAGAGTTCCAACGCGAGAGACGGTCAACGCTGCCGGGGACGATCACAAAGCACGGGTACTGATAATTGCGCTCAACGGCGAAGATGCACGTCATCTCCTTGCCGCCGGGGACGAGAGCGCCGGTGCGCGCCATGATGATGCGCATGGCGTAGATCTCCATCCAGTACGGCTCCTCACGGAAGGAATCGTCCGAAAAACACTGCGCGATCGAAACGTTTTTCGCCCGCAGCGCCGCATAAGCGGAGTTGAAGAAATCCTGATGGTCCGCGCGCTCCCAAAGATCGGCGGTCTCGCGAAGGAAGGTGAGCTGGCTTTCCGTGAGCGTGAATTCCGGCTCGCAGGTGCCGAGAGAGACGAGCGTCTCAAGCCCGTCCGGCGTAAAGCGCCCGGCAGTGAACGTGCCGGTACGCGTGTAGAGGTTTTCCGCGTCGTAGGAAAGCGTTCCCTTGCCGTCCATGAGCCCCGCCGACCATTCGCCCGTATAGGTGAACGGAACGCCGGTCTCACTCTCGCCGGTGAAAACGCCTTCGCCGTCCGGCAGACCGTCGCAGCCGTCTCCGGCGTAGCTTCCGGCCGTTTCGCGGCCTTCGACGGAGACGATGCAGTGCTCGTCCGTCAAAACGCCGGGGCCCGCGGTCTCGCCGCCGCTCCAGCCGCCGTGCCAGGTGAACTGCTGCCCGGCGGCGTTCTCGCCGCCGAAGAGCCCTTCGCCCTCGGGGCCGGCGCTCTCAAGCGGGCCGGTGTAGGTCCCGGAAAAGCGGCTGCCGCCGTGCAGCAGTGTCCACGGCAGATCGGCTGCCTCGCCGCGTACCGCCGTGCCGCCGGAAAATTCGCCGGTGAACGAAGCGCCCGAGGCGAGCGTGAATACGCCCTCGCCGTCCGGCATGCCGGAGACGAGCGAGCCGGTGTACGTTCCGTCCTCCACGCTCCCAAAGAGCGCGGCGCGGCAGGGAACATTTTCTCCCTCACCGGTGAGAAGGCACTCGGCGGTGAGCGTTCCCTCAAACCGCCAGCCGTCGCCCAGCACGGTGCCGGTATAAGTGCCCTTGGAAAGCGTGCCGGTGAATGCTGCGGTTTCCTCAGAGAAGGAGAGCGTGAGAGGCTTATCCGTCAGCTGCTTCGTGCAGCCGGTGAGCAGGAGAAGCGAGAGCAGCGCCGAAAAGAGAAGAAATCGTTTTTTCATGTGCTCTCCTTTCAGCCCGGCAGCAGCTCGCCCGCGAGAGAGCGGGGCAGCATGTCGTCCGTGGCGGAAAATTCCTGATATCCGTGGCGCCGCCGCGCCGAATCGTCCATTTCATAGAGATCGGACGCGCCGCGGTCGCGCCGCACCGCCATTTCGATCTCCACATCGTAGGTGTACCGCTCGCCGCCGCGCAATATCTCCACCCAGCCGTGCGGCGCTTCTTCCTCGCCGTAGGTGCCGCTGACGATCTTCGCATCAAAGCCGAGCGCGCGCGCCGCGGCCCAGAACGCCGAGGCGAAGCAGTAGCAGTTGCCGCGGCCGGTCGAGTACATCGTGAGCGCTTCCTGCGTTGCCCAGCCGACGTCGCCGGTCTTGTAGTAATGGCGGCGCAGATAGGTGAAGCTGTCGCGGACATAAAGATACATCGCGCGCAGCATCTCGTCGCGCGTCATGGAATCGTCGGTCGCCTCGCGCAGCGCGGCGAGAACGTAGCCGTCAAGCTCGGCGTTGCCGGAGGTATAGCGTCCGGCGCTGTCAAAAAAGAGCGAGCCGGAATAGGCGTTTTTGAGAAAATAGCCGTCCGCTCCGGCATAATAGAGCTGGGAATCGATCAAAACCGGCCCCTCGACGGGGCGGCCGTCCGGCCCGTCCCATACGGCCGCGCCGTCCGCGGCGGTGTAAATGTCGCCGCTGCCCCATTCGCCGGGGATAACGTCCGGATAAAACGCCGTCTCCGTATCGGCGGCGGGCAGAGAGAAGAGCCGGTCAAAAAATACCGCAGCCTCGGCGCGCGTAACGGTCTCACCGCCGTGCATCGCAATGGCCGTCATGGCGTTTTCTATGGTGTCGGTCGGAAAAGCGCCGTCAAGCAGCGCCGCGAGCGATACTTCCGTGAGCGGGAGAGAGGCATCGTCCACGGCAAGCGTGATACCGGCGGCGCGCTGCACGGCGTCCGCGGCCTCTCCGGCGGTCAGCGTATCCGCGCCGCGGAAAAGGCCGTTTTCACAGCGCATATACCCCGCGGCATACACCGGCGCGGCAGTGGCCTCCGGCGTCGGTTCGACCGTTGCTTCTGGTACGGGCGGCGGCGTGGCAGCCGCCGGAGCGGGCGTGCGGAGAAGGCTGACGCCGGGGCAGAAGAGCGCGAGCGCCGCGAGCAGCATGACAGCAAGCACCGCGCCCGCGACGATGAGCCAGACGGTCTTTTTCCGGTTTTTCACCGGTTTTTTTGTTTCGTTTACCTCGGCCATGGGATGCCTCCGAAAAGAAAGTGTGCAGGGGATAGTGTGCAGAGGATAGGGATAAGAATGAGCGGCGCGCGGAGCGCCGCTCAAAAAAGCCTCGCAGAAGTTGCGCCTGCAGGTGCAAAAAAGTTTAAAACATTTTTTGCCGGCGGCGTGTACGCTGGTAAAACTGCTTCCCGGCTCGCAAACGTGCGAGCAAAGCGAGTGCGCTGCGGCGCGCTGCCATCCCCGTCAAACGAGAGCCATGCAGCGCAAGGCTCTCGTTTGCGTGTTTACAGTAGATGGACGCCGCGGGCCTTGCAAAGGTTCACCGTTTCTTCATCCCAAATTCCGGATTGTACCTCGCCGATGTGCGCGCAGCCGATGAGCAGCATGCAGAGCCGCGACTGGCCGACGCCGCCGCCCATCGTGAACGGCATTTCGCCCGCGAGCAGCGCCTTGTGGAACGGCAGCTTCCGGCGGTCGTCGCACCCGGCGAGCGTGAGCTGGCGGTCCATGCTCTCGGGGCTGACGCGGATGCCCATGGAGGAAACCTCAAACGCGCGGTCGAGCACGGTGTTGCGGAAGATGATGTCGCCGTTCAGATCCCAATCATCGTAGTCGGGGGCGCGCCCGTCGTGCTTCTTGCCGGAGCGGAGCGTTTTGCCGATCTGCATGATAAAGCAGGTCGGGTGTGTTTTGGTGTACTCGTTCTCGCGCTCGGAGGGCGTGAGATCGGGATACATGTCTTCCAGCTCCTGGCTCGTGATAAAGGATACGTCGCGGCTCAGATGGGCGCGCAGCTGCGGGAATTCCCATTCCAGCTCGTCTCCGGTCATGCAGATGGCCGTTACGATGCGCCGCACGGCGTCCTTGAGATAGTCGAGATTGCGATCCTCCTCGCGGATGACCTTTTCCCAGTCCCACTGGTCTACATAGACCGAGTGGATATTGTCGAGCACCGACTCGTCGCGCCGGATGGCGTTCATATCGGTGTAAAGGCCTTTGCCCTCATAGAAGTTATACTCGCGCAGCGCCCAGCGCTTCCACTTCGCCAGAGACTGTACGACCTGGCACTCCGCGCCGTCCACGGCGGGGACATCGAAGGAGACCGGACGTTCGATGCCGTTCAGGTCATCGTTCAGGCCGGTATCGGTGCGCACGAACAGCGGCGCGGATACGCGCTTGAGATTCAGCGCCGAGCCCAAATTCTTCTGAAAGCTCCTCTTGATAAATTCGATGGCTCTCTGCGTCTCGTAGACGTTCAGCCGGGGCGTGTACCCCTCGGGAATGATGCAGCCGCTCATGTTTACCCCTCCTTGTAAGAAATTTTTATGAGATATGCGCGGCAAAAAACTAAATCTGATACGCTTCGGCGAACTTCCGGAGATGCTCCCGCAGCGCGTCCACGGCGCTCTCCGGTGCGAGGAGCTTTATGTCCCCGCCGAACGAGCACAGCCAGCCGAAAAACGGCGCGCTCACCGCTACCGGCACGGTCACGGTGAAATATCCCTCGCGCGAGGGGATGAGCATGGTGTCCGTGCCGAACCGGTCGATCACGGCACCGGCGAGCGTATCGCGGCATTCGAGCCGGATGTTCTCCGGCGTGCCCGAAAACATGCCGAAATGGGCGCTTGTATACGCGCTCATATCGAGCGCGGCGAAGGCCTTGCCCCCTTCGCGCCCGTCTCCGGCGGTGCACAGATCGGAGATCTTGTCCACGCGGAAGTGGCGGATCTCGGAAAAGGCGCTGTCGTAGCCGATGAGGTAGTAGTTCTCGTCGTCCCAGAGCAGGGCATAGGGGCTCACGTCGTACCACGCGCCGCCGCGGCGCAGAACGCGCCGGCCGTGCCCGTCGTATCCCGTGTAGTGGAACCGGATGCGCTTGTCGCCGTTGATGGCGGTGTGCAGCTCGTCCACCAGATAATATATGGATTCGTTCATCGCCTTGATGCGGTTTTTGACGACGACCTGCCGCCGCAGCTCCTTGGCCTGATGCACGCTGGTCAGCCCTTCAAGCTTTGCGATCAGCTCCAGCGACTTTTTGCGCGTAATGAACCGCGAGGACTGCACGCTGTCGGCCAGCAGCCGCAGCTCCGGCAGCTGGAACACCCGCTCGCCGATGTACCAGCAGGTGAGGTTCCCGTCGCGGACACGGATCAGATCCAGTCCGAAGGACTGCAGGGCCTCCAGATCGCTGTAAATGCTCTTGCGCTCGGCGCTGATGCCCTCCGAGGCGAGATACTCCAAGAGCTGCGCTGTGGTGACAGGGTGTGCTTCGTCGGAATTGCGCTCGAGATACTGCCGGAGAAGCAGCAGCTTGAGCTTCTGATTGGCAGAGCGTGCCACGGCGGTCTCCTCCCAAAGGTTTTGTTATGGAAAATGTTTTTGCCATTATAATACCAAATCTTTCACAATGCAATGGGTAAAAGACATTGAATCCGGGCCGGGAAAAGACTATAATAAAGAAAAATGACGAAACCTTCGCGCGGCGCCGCTGAAAAAGAGCATTCCCCGCGGAAAAGAGAAAACCGGAGCAATTTATGGAAAACCATCGTTTTTATCTTTCGACGATCGCCGCCGACGCTGCCGGTACCGCGCGGCAGTACGCCCTCGGGCTGGAGATCGCGGAATACTGCACCGCCTGCAACATGGACGAGCATTTTCCGGAAACGGACGCGGCGGTGCGCGAAAAGCTCGCGGGGATCGCGCGCGTGACGCTGCACGCGCCGTTCAACGAGCTTTTCCCCTGCGCCATCGATCCGCGCGCGAGAGTGCTCGCCGCGGACCGCTTCCGCGAGGCGATCGCCCTTGCAAAGGGCTACGGCGCGGAAAAGATCGTCATCCACGGCGGCTATAATCCCCAAATGTACTATCCCTGCTGGTATACGGAGCAGTCGGCCCTTTTCTGGAAGGACTTTCTGCGCGAAGACCCCGGCGTGGACATCGTGCTGGAAAACGTGCTCGAGGAAGAGCCCGAGTATTTGCTGGACATTGTCCGCTCGGCGGATCATCCGCGGCTGGGGCTCTGCCTGGACATCGGCCACGTGAACGCCTATTCTGCCGTTCCGGTGATCGAATGGCTGAAGCGCTTCGCGCCGTATCTCCGGCATTTTCATCTGCACAACAACGACGGCTCGTTCGATGCCCACGCGCCGCTCGACGAGGGCAGTATACCAATGAAGGAATTTTTGCAGAGAGCGCTTGCGCTCTGCCCGGCGGCGACCTTTACGCTCGAACTGCAGAAGGACACGGCGCGCGGCGTGCGCTGGCTTTTAGATAACGGATTTATCACCAAGGAGACAAACACATGACACTCAGAGAATGGACAGCAAAGATCACGCCGCCGGACGCTGCGGCCATGGAAGAGGCGCGCCGCCGTCAGGCGCAGCTTGCCAAGCCCCCCGGCAGTCTCGGGCGGCTCGAAGACCTCTCCGTGCAGCTCGCGGGGATCACCGGGCGTGTGCATAACAAGATCGAAAAAAAGCATCTTCTCGTTTTTGCCGCCGACAACGGCGTTGTGGACGAGGGCGTTTCGAGCGCGCCGTGCTCCGTGACACTCTCGCAGACGATCAACCTTACGCGCGGCAAGACCGGCGCGGCGACGCTCTGCAAGCATTTCGGCTGCGCGATCACCGTCTGCGACGTCGGTGTCGCAGCGGACATCCGCGAAAAGGCGGTGCTATGCCGCAAGATCGCCTTCGGCACGAAGAATATCGCCCGCGGCAGCGCCATGACGCGCGAGGAGTGCGAGCGCGCGGTGCTCACCGGCATCGAGCTTGCCGCGGAAACGGACGCGGACGTGCTCGGCGTCGGCGAGATGGGCATCGGCAATACGACAACGTCCTCCGCCGTGCTCGCGGTGCTGCTGGACGCGCCTGTGGAGACCGTGACGGGTCGCGGCGGCGGCGTAACGGATGAAGCGTTCGCCAGGAAAAAGGCCGTCATTCAAAAAGCCATTGCGATCAATGCGCCGGACAGAAACGACGCTATCGACGTGCTCGCAAAGGTCGGCGGCTTTGATCTCGCCGCCATGTGCGGCGCATTTCTCGGCGCGGCGGCGACGCGCCGCCCGGTCGTGATCGACGGGCTCATTTCCGCCGTGGCGGCGCTCTGCGCCTGCCGGATCTGTCCGGACGTGCGCGCGTATCTTGTGCCGAGCCACGCCTCCTATGAGATCGGCTATAAGCTCACCATGGACGAGATGGGGCTGGAGCCGATGCTGCTGCTCGGCATGCGTCTCGGCGAGGGCAGCGGCTGCCCGCTCGCCTTTGAGGTGCTGGACGCTGCCTGCGCCATTATCAACGATATGGCGACGTTTGACGAGGCCGGCATCGACGACGGCTATCTCGACGAGATCCGCGAGGGCGATAAGTTCACCGTGGAGGGCGCACAATGAAGGCATTCATCTCCGGCGGCGCGAAAAACGGAAAGACGACGCTTGGACAGGATCTCGCTGTTTACCTCGCCGCGGGGGAAAAGCATTACTACGTTGCCACGATGATCTCCGCCGACGCCGAGGACGATGAGCGTATCCGCCGCCACATTGCCGACCGCGCGGGGCTGGACTTTGAAACGATCGAGTGCCCGCGGCGCATCCTCTCGTGTCTGGATACCGCCGACAGAAACGCCGTGTTCCTGCTCGACAGCGTTACGGCGCTGCTGCAAAACGAAATTTTCCCGCCCGAGAAAAACTACGCGCTCGATCTCCCGGCGGCGGAGCGGTGCGCGCGGGAGCTGCTGGAATTTGTCCGCTCGGTGCGAAGCGTCGTGCTCGTGAGCGACTATATCTTCTCGGACGCCGGGGAGTATGACCCCATGACCGAGCAGTACCGCCGCGCGCTCGCCGGGATCGACCGGATGCTCGCGCGCGAATGCGATACGGTCGTGGAGCTTGCCGCCGGGCGGCGCATCGTCCATAAGGGGGTGCTCCCGTTTTGAAAAAGTATCTGCACGCTCTGGCCATGTGCCGGAGCATGTTCTGCGCGATCCCGTGCTTTTGGCGCGTGTGGGACGAGGAAGCGCGCGATAAAATGCTTCTGTTCCTGCCCGTTGTCGGGCTGGAGACCGGCGCGATCTGGGCGCTTCTCGCGTGGCTCTGCCGGTATCTGGCGCTCCCGGCGCTTGTGCAGGGCGCGGTACTCGGCGCATACCCCTTCGTCGTGACGGGCTTCATCCATCTCGACGGCTTCATGGACGTGACCGACGCCGTGCGCTCCTGCCGCAATCTTGCGCGGCGGCGCGAAATTCTGAAGGACTCCCGCGTCGGCAGCTTCGCCGTCATCGGCGTCGTGCTGCTCGCGCTGTGTCAGACGGCGCTCTTCGCTTCGGCAAAGGCGGCGGCGAGCCTCTGGACGCTTGTGCTTCTTCCGGCAGTCAGCCGGTGCGGTTCGGCGCTCGCCGTAACGGCGCTGCGCCCGATGTCCACGAGCCAGTACGCCGCGCAGAAAAAGCCGAAGTCGCACATCATCGTTCTCTGCGCCCAGCTCGCGGTGTATCTCGCGGCGGGCTTTCTTGCCGGGTGGCGCACGGGGGCGGCGCTCTGCGGCTGTCTTGCCGGGTACGCGCTCGCGCTCCGGAAAGCGTTCCGCTCGCTCGACGGCATGAACGGCGACATTTCCGGCTATGCGCTCACGCTCTCCGAGCTCTGCGGCGCGGCGGTATGGGCGCTCATCTGAAAGAAAAGGGGAAACACCATGGTTTTTATTTTCGGCGGGGCCTATCAGGGCAAGACCGATTTTGCCAAAGAAGCCTTCTCTCTCGCGGAGGGGGACATTTTTTCCTGCTCCGGCACGGAGATCGATTTCTCCCGCCGGTGCGTGGATAATATCGAAAACTTCACGCTTGCCTGTACCCGCGCGGGGATCGATCCGGTCGAGTATTTCCGCGTGCACCGCGGCGAGTGGGAAGAGAGCATTTTTATCTGCCGGGACATGTTCTGCGGCGTTGTGCCCATGGGCGCGGAAACGCGCGCGTGGCGGCAGGATACCGGACGGCTTACGCAATATCTGAGCCGCGAGGCCGAGCATGTGAGCCGCATTTTCTGCGGTCTGGAGCAGCGGCTGAAATGAGGATCCTTCTGCTGCGCCACGGCATCACCGAGGCAAACGAAAAGCACCTCTACTGCGGCAGCACCGATCTGCCGCTCTCTCCGGCGGGCCGCGCCGCGCTTCGGCGGCAGGAAATGCCCGCGCCGGGCACGCGGTTTATTACGAGCGGCATGCGCCGCTGCAATGAAACGCTGGAAGCGCTCTTCGGCACCGTGCCTTATGAGATCGAGCCGGACTTCCGCGAGATCGACTTCGGCGATTTTGAAATGAAGAGCTACGAAATGCTGAAGGATGATCCCGCTTATCAGGCGTGGCTCGCCGGCGATAACGAGAAGAACATCCCGCCGAACGGCGAGAGCGGGGAGCATATGACAAGGCGCGCTCTTGCCGCCTTCGCGCGTGTGCAGGAAGCCGGGCGCGACGCCGTGATCGTGACGCACGGCGGCGTGATCGCGGCGATCATGGCGCACCTTTTCCCCGAGGGGAAAAACCGCTACGAGTGGCAAAGTCCGAATGGCGGAGGGTATGTGATCGAAGACGGGGAATATACGCCGTTTTCTCCGCGCTGACCGGCAAAAAGCCGTTGAAAGAGCGGCCTTTTGCCTGTATAATAAAACCGTTATGAACGTTTATGTGCTGGACATTGCGCCGCTGCGCGGCCGCGAGCGGGAGGCGCTCACGCTGCTGCCGGAAGAGCGCCGGGAAAAGGCGCTGCGCATCCGGAGAGAGGAAGCGCGTCTGCGGAGCATCGGCGCTTCACTGCTGCTTCGCGCCGCGGGGATCGAACCGCCGTTTGCCTGCGGCGAATACGGAAAGCCGTATATCCCCGGCGGGCCGCATTTCTCGCTCACGCACAGCGGCACGCTCGCCGCGCTTGCCGTGAGCGACACTCCGGTAGGGCTGGACATTGAGAAGATCGCACCCGTGCGCCGCGCCGCGGCGCGCGCTCTCACGATCGAGGAGCGGGACTATATGAAGGCCGATCCGGAACGGCGGTTTGCCTATCTCTGGACACGCAAGGAGGCCGTGCTCAAATGCACCGGCGCGGGACTCTCGCAGCCGATGAACGCCTTCTCCGTGCTGGGGGATACGGCGTCGCCCGAGGGCGCAGTACTCTCGCTTTACACCGTGGAATACGGAAACTATATGCTGTCGGCGGCTGCGGCGCGCTCGGCGGTATTTACGCCGCAGCGCGTCGATGCTCTGGAGCTTCTGTAAGGAGGATACGCTATGGAACTGAGAGAAACCGGAAAAGCGGGCGCGGCAGCCGTGCTGCTCTGGCCGGATGACGGCCTGGACGCCGCCGTATTTGCCTCGGTCGTCCGCTCGCTGGAAAAATCCTGCCGCGTGCTCGTTCCCGTATTTGCGCCGGAGGAACCGCCGGACGCGCGTGTCGCCGCGGTGGAGAGCGCTCTGCTCGCCGGGTACGACGGGCGCATCTGGGGCGCTTACGGGCTGCGCGGCGGAGGAAGTGCGCTTCTCTCGCTTCTCGCGGAGGGCAAGGTGCGCGTGCGCACCTGTGTCGTGGAAGGCGCGGTGGAGGTCCCTGCGCAGGGGCTGCGGGAATTTTCCGGTACGCTCTTCCACTGGAAAGGCAGCAAGGATAAGGGCGCGGGAAAATCGTGGGAGGCACTGCACAAGGCGTTTCCGGCGCTGCGCTCGCTCACGCTGCGAAAGCTCAAGGCGGGGCAGGACGTTGTATCCATCCGGCCGGATATTATGACAAAGCGGCTTTTGAAAGCCTTCGGCAGCGCGGGCACGGTCCGCGTGAGCACACTCGTGCCGCACAGCGCCTCGTGCGTCTGGCGGCAGCTCAACCGCCGCCCGGCGGGAAAGGCGCTCGGATGCCTCCGGACGATGCAGCCGCTCCGCCGCACCGACGAGGATCGGACGCAGATCATCGAGGGCGCGGCAAAGGGCGTTCCGCTCTGGAGCCACATGACCCGCGTGGAGCCCTGCGGGGAGTACGGCGCGGTGTGCGTCGATCAGGTGGAGATCTCCGCCGGAGCGCTTACTCCGGCTGTGATGCGCGCTGCGGAAATCTATCTGAAAGCGGTACAGAAGAGCAGAAACCGCCAAATGAGAAAAGAGTGACGGATTATAAAAAAATCGGAAACAGATGCACTGTTTCCGATTTTTTTGCGAAATTTGTTCATTTACCTATTGAATGTTCGGCTCTTGTGGATTATAATCACCAGTGTATGATAAATAACAAACACACATAGGAGGAAATAGATAAATGGCAGAACGGGAAACCGAGGACCGTCGGGTACGGAAAACAAAAAAACAGCTTCGCGGCGCGCTTACGTCGCTGCTTCTCGAAAAGGACATCAGCCGCGTCACGGTGCGCGACGTGGCCGATCTCGCGGACGTAAACCGCGGCACATTTTACGCGCACTACAGCGACGTGTACGATCTTCTCCATCAGCTTGAGGACGATCTCCTGCGCCGTCTGGACGATGTCGGCAGCCGCCACAACGCCCGCCAGTCGGACGGGAAGACGTTCCGGTATCTGACCGATCTCTTCACGCTCGCGAGCGAGTATTCGGACATTTTCTACACGCTTTACTGCCGCAGCGGAGATTCCGAATTTCAGGACAAGATATTCAACAAGCTCAAGTACCAGTACCTTTATGAGTTCCTGTCCATCTTCGGCGGGAGCGAGTCCGAAAAGCTGGACTACTGCGCCTCGTTCATCGTGGCCGGCATGTGTACGCTCGCCAAGGTATGGATCGAAAACGGCATGCGCGAAACGCCGGAGGAAATGGCGCGTCTCGGCGGCGCGTTTGTGATGCACGGCGTCGAAATGCTCCAGTGATATGAACATCGTCCATGTTCTGGAAGCGGGCATGCTCGTCTGCTTCGGCATCTCATGGCCGTTCAACATCGCAAAGTCCCTCCGTTCCCGCACCGCGAAGGGCAAGAGCGTTGCGTTCGAGCTGCTCATCATCGCAGGGTATCTCTGCGGCATGGTCGGGAAATTCATCCTCGGCAATTTAAGCTATGTGGTGTTTTTCTACATTGCCGACATTCTCATGGTCGCAGCCGACCTCGCCCTGACGCTCCGCAACCGCCGTCTCGACCGCGAGCGCGACAAAGTATAACATGAAAAAGAGACATCGCCGCCTGCAAAACAGGCGGCGATGTTTGTGTATTTTACTGCTGGTTTTTAGGATGACGTTCGAGCGCTTCCTTCACTGCCTTCACGGCGTTGATGCACGCTTCGCGGTCCTTGAGACAGCCGTAGATGATGCGGATGTGTGTGGAGTCGGTGAAGAGTGCGCCGGTGCTGACGAGTACGTTTGCCTCCTGCACCAGATAGCGCATGACCTCCTCATCTGTCCCATAATAGGAAACATCGATCCAGAAGAAGAATCCGGCCTGCGGCTTGACATAGCGGATATGCGGGATCGCATCGAGGATCGAGCCGAGAATATCTGCGCGGATCATCCACTCCTGCCGCATGTCCTCCATGAAGCGAGTATCTTTGAGCGCGGCGGTGATGCCGGCCTGAGCCATGGTGTTCGTTGCACCGATGAAGAGAACGGCTGTCTGATGGAACACTTCGGTGATGCTCTCGGGCGCGACGATGTATGCGACGCGGAAGCCGCACAGACCCATGCCTTTGGAGATCGAGCCAATGGTGATAGTGCGCTCCCACATGCCGGGAAGCGCCATCATGCTGACATACTCGTGGCCGTCGAATACGCTGTCCTCAAAGCACTGGTCAACGACGCAGAGAAGGTCGTGCCGGATGCAGAAGTCCGCGAGCTTTTCCATCGTGCTGCGCGTGTACACCGTTCCCGTGGGGTTGTTGGGGTTGGTGAGCACGACCATTTTGGTTTTAGGCGTTACGCGCTTTTCAAATTCATCTATATCCAGATCGTAGCCGTCTTCCTGCCGCGTCGGCACCATAACGGAACGACCTCCGATCATCGGCGGCACGGCAAAGTTGTGCGCGTAGGACGGGACGGGCATCATGACCTCGTTGTCCTCGCCGGGGACGAGGAACGGACGCATGACGAATGCGAACGCAGAGTCTGAGCCGTTGGATATGGTGAGCTCGGTACGCGGGTTGATCTTTACGCCGTTTTTCTTTTCTACACGTTCGGCAATCGCGTCGCACAGAGCAAAATCGCCGGTGGGGAACGTATAGTGTGCGGCCATGGAGTTAAGACTCTCGATCACGGCGGCCTTGACGTGCGGCGGCACGGTGTCGCTCGGGCGGTAGGGGTCGGCCCAGTTCATGGCGATTGGCTCGCGGGTGAGAGTTTTCTGGAAATCGAAGCCGCTCCCGTCGCCGTGCAGCACGGCGTATTCCTTTGCCATCAGTTTGCGAGGATCAAACATTAGTAGTTCTCCTTCCTTATCCGGCCATTGCGCCGAAGATCACATACAGCACGGTCGTTATCAGCGCAAGGATGACGCGCGGCAGCAGCTGCGCTTTGCCGAGGTCGATGGTGTCCACACCGGCACCCATGGCCGATTCAATGACGATATCTGAGAGCGGGGAGGTGACGTCGCCGAACGTGGAGCCGCCGACGAGCGCCGCTACGACCAGCGGAATGTTGCCGCCGACAGTGGCGACGAGCACGAGCGCGATCGGCCCGAGCAGAAAGCATGCGCTGATGAGTGAGCCGGTGGCATAGGAGGCCACGGCGCAGATAAGGAACACCGCTGCCGGGAGAATGGCCGGCGTGAGGACGTTCTGCGAAACGCTCACAATGTAGTCGGCAAATCCGATGTCTGCCACGGCCTTGCCGAAGCCGAACGCCAGCGCGAGCAGCACAGCGACAGAGACCATGGATTTTGCGCCGTCGATGATGAGACCCGGCACTTCGCTGAACTTGAAATAGCCGCGGATTACGGGGTAGCCAATGGCGACAATGGTGCCGACGAGAATCGGGGTCATGAGGCTGAACATGCCAGTCTCGATGCGAATGACGATGATCGCGATGAAGAACACGACGAACGGAAGAACAAAGCTGAGAAAATCGGGCTTGACGGCGCTTTCCGTATCATCAAGCTCCTTCGTTTCCATCGGGCTGGAGCCCGGACGGATGAGCTCGCCGTTTTCTTTTGCAGCCTTTTCACGCTTCTTCATGAAGCCAAAATCGGGAAGAAGCTCCGCCGCCGTGAGAAGACCGACGAGGACGGAGAGTATGCAGAAGAAGTTGTACGGAATCGATTCCACAAACACCTGCTGACCGTCCAGTTCGGGAAGAACAGAGGAAATCAGACCGCCAAATACCAGAATGTAGATCGTGATGGGGACGAGGGCGACGACCGGCTCGGCGGTGGAGGAGAGAATGTAGCCGAGCTTCTCGCGAGAGACCTTCTGCTTGTCCGTAATCGGCCGCATAATGGCGCCAACGCCGATCGTACCGAAGCCCTGATTGATAACGATGCCGGACAGAAGCCAGGTGATGAGCTTCGCCTTGCGCGGTGTGTCAAAGTGCTTGTCTCCGAAGGAGGAGAACGCGGCAAATCCACCGCCGCGCTTGACGGCCACCATGAATGCACCGAACACGATCATGTAAATGAACATGTCAACGTTGCTGGAAATGCCGTTATAGATGTACTTATCGAATACGAGCATCAGGAAGTGGAGGCCGCCGGTATATATGGAGCAGGATACGATGCCGAGGAAAAGCGCGAGCATGATATTCTTAGACCATAGGGCAATGACCAGCGTCAGCACCGGCGGGATCAGCGAAAGAATACTGGGTTCCATAGTTCGATATTTCCTTTCCCTTTAATTATTTGTTCTCTTTCTCATTTCTGTGGGGCTGTCAGAGCTCCGCGATGGCTTCGATTTCGCAGAGAACACCCTTCGGCAGCGCCTTGGCGGCAACGCAGGAGCGGGCCGGGCAGCTGACAAAGTACTTGGCATAGATCTCGTTGAACTTGGCAAAATCAGCCATATCCGCGAGGAAGCAGGTGGTCTTGACGACTTTGGTCATGTCGCTTCCGGCAGCGGCGAGAATGGCGGCGACGTTCTTGCAGCTCTGCTCGGCCTGAGTGTCGATGGTGTCACCGGCAGGAGCGCCGGTCGCAGGATCGACGGGGATCTGGCCGGAGGCAAATACAAGGCCGTTCGTGACGATTGCCTGAGAATACGGGCCGATCGCGGCGGGGGCGGTTTCGGTGGAAATTACTTTCATGACAACATTCCTCCTTAAGAATAATGTTTTCGGAAATTGGCAGCGGTACTGCCGTGCTTACGATGCCATTATAAGCGCGTTAAAAATGTTTAGTCAATATAAAAACGTTCATTCAACGCGCTTTCGGATGAGTGAACAATTTTTCATTGACGTTATTGTTGACTATCGATATTGACACGGCGCGGGGCATGAATTAAAATAATTAGTTGTGTATAAAATGGGAAATCTGGTGTGACTATGGAACAGAAAAACAGTAAAAAAACCATGTCCTTCACGCGTATGGATCGCATGGTGCTGGAATCTTATAAGACACTGTGCGAAGGCCTTGCCAACTATCTGGGGGACGGGTACGAGATCGTTCTGCACAGTCTGGAAAACTACGATAATTCCGTTATCAAGATCATCAACGGCTACTATACCGGCCGCAAGGAAGGCGCGCCGATCACCGATCTTGCGCTGCATATGCTGGAGGATATCCGCCACAACAACGGCAAGGACTATATCGCCTATTATTCTAAAAACAAAAAGGGCGAGCCCATGCATTCCACGACGATCGCCATCCGCAGCGAGAACGCGAAGATCGTCGGGCTGCTGTGCATCAACTTTTATCTGAATACGCCGCTTGCCTCCGTTATAAACACGCTGATGAAGACGGATGATGGCGCAAGCGTCGGCCGGGAAGAGAACTTTGCCGACAGCCCGTCACAGCTCGTCGGCGATACGATCGCGGAGACAAAGCGCGTCGTAATGGCAGACGCCGATATCGCCGTGCACGACAAGAACAAGGAGATCATCGCGCGGCTCTACAGTAAGGGGTTTTTCAAACTGAAAAACAGCGTTGTAGAATGTGCCGAGGCGCTGGGCATCAGCAAAAATACCGTCTATCTCCACATCCGCAGCTGCAAGAACACTTAAATAAAAGAGACTGCTGCCAGCAAAAGACAACAGTCTCTGTGCTGAAATCGCTCTTGAAGCGCGTTCTCCTTTTTACAATCATTTTACGAAACTGCGGTAACGGATTTTACCGTGCGGCGGTATGCTTACGTCGTACCGAAGGGTTAATGATTTGAAAAAAGGAGAATCTATTATGAAAGCAAAGAAAATTTTCACGCTGGCTATGGCCGCCGTACTGACGCTCGCGCTGCTCGCGGGCTGCGGCGCTGCTGCCCCGGCTGCCGATCCCACCGCCGCCCCTGCTACGGACGCTCCTGCTGCGGACGCTCCGGCGACCGAGGCTCCCGCTTCCGAAGCGCCCGCCGCTCTTTCCGGCAGCGTTTCCACGAACGGCTCCACCTCGATGGAGAAGGTTGTCAACATCCTCGCCGAGCAGTTCATGAATGACAACCCCGGCGTCAGCGTTACCTATGACCCCACCGGCTCCGGCACGGGCATTGAGTCCGCCCGCACCGGCAGCTGCGATATCGGCCTTGCCTCCCGCGCGCTCAAGACGAGCGAGACCGGTCTCACCGGCACGGTCGTCGCGCTCGACGGCATCGCGATCATCGTCAACAAGGACTGCCCTGTGGACGATCTGACCATTGAACAGATCGCCGCCATCTTCAAGGGCGAGATCGAGAACTGGAACGAGCTCGGCGGCGAAGACCTTGCAATCTCCTGCGTCGGCCGTGAGTCCGGCAGCGGCACGCGCGACGGCTTTGAGTCCGTCACCGGCACGAGCGAGGCGTGCGTCCTCGCGCAGGAGCTGACCTCCACCGGCGCTGTGATCTCCGCTGTGGCGGCGAACCCCAACGCCATCGGCTATGCCTCTCTCTCCGCGGTCGAAGGACAGGACGGCATCAAGGCGCTGAAGGTGAACGGCGTTGACTGCTCCGAGGAGACCGTTCTGGACGGTACCTACGCCGTGCAGCGTCCCTTCGTTCTGGTGACCCGCGAGGGCGAGACGCTCTCCCCGGCGGCACAGGCGTTCTTTGATTACGCCACCGGCACCGCGGCGAACGACCTCATCCGTCAGGCCGGCGCCGTCCCCGTGGCAAAGTAAAAAAATCGCATAGCCAAAGCTCCCCGCATAAGCGGGGAGCCTTTTGGCTTTTCAAAAAACGAAAGGAAACGGTATGAACAAACGGGTCTTAACGGTGCAGGACATCTCCTGTGTGGGCCAGTGCTCTCTCACGGTGGCGCTGCCGGTTTTGTCGGCGTGCGGCGTGGAAGCGGCGGTGCTGCCCTCGGCAGTACTCTCCACGCACACCGGCGGAGGCTTCGCGGGCTATACGTTCCGCGACCTGACGGCGGACATGCCCGCCATTGCGCAGCATTGGCAGAAAGAGGGGTTCCGCTTCGACGCGGTGTACACCGGCTATCTCGGCAGCGGCGAGCAGATCACCCATGTCCGGCACATCATGGACACGCTGCTCGTGCCGGGCGGCGCGCGCATCGTTGATCCCGCCATGGCCGATAACGGGAAGCTCTATGCGGGGTTTGATGCCGCGTTCGTGGAGAAAATGAAGACGCTGGCGTTCTCTGCGGACATCCTTCTTCCGAATATCACGGAGGCGGCGCTGCTCACCGGCATGGAGTACCGCAAAGAGTATGACGAGGCGTATATTGAAGAGCTCACCGCCGCGCTGCATGAAAAGGGCGTCGGCACGGTCGTGCTCACCGGCGTGAGCTACGAGCCGGAGACGACCGGCGTCGCAGTGAGCGGGAAGGGGGTTCGCGGTTACTACCGCCACGCGCGCCTTGCGCGGACTTGCCACGGCACGGGCGATCTCTTCGCCTCGGCGTTCACGGGACTTTTGTGCCGCGGGTATGAGCCTTTCCCGGCGGCGGAGGCCGCGGCGGAGTTCGTCCTCGCGTGCATCCGGCGTACCGAGCCGGAGCACTGGTACGGCGTGCGGTTTGAGCCGGTGCTCTATACGCTCGCGGCGAAGGCCGCGGGGATCGATCTTCCGGAATGACCTTGCCGCGCGGCAAAGCGTGTGATATACTGTACTTAATATTCCTCCGGTCTTCGCCGGAGAAAGGGGAGTAACGCCATGATCCTTTATTTTACCGGTACGGGAAACAGCGAATACGCCGCAAAGAAGCTCGCCGCCGCGCTCGGCGAGGAGACAATGCCGCTCATGGAGCGCATCCGGCACAACGATACGTCGCCGCTCGAATCCGAAACGCCGTGGATCGTCTGCACGCCGACGTATGCCTGGCAGCTGCCGCACATCGTGCGCGACCATCTGCGCCGCACGCTGCTCCGCGGCAGCAAGGAGATCTATTTTGTTATGACCTGCGGCGGAGAGATCGGCGAAGCGGGGAAATACGCCGCCGAGCTCTGCGCGGAGAAGTATCTCACATACCGCGGCTGCGCCCGCGTCATCATGCCGGAAAACTATATTGTGATGTTTGACGTGCCGGATGAGGCCAAGGCGCGCGGGATCGTTGCCGCGGCGGATCCCATGCTTGACCGGCTGGCGGAGCTCATCCGCGAGAGAAAGCCGTTCCCGCAGCCGAAGGTGAGCGCTGCCGACAAGCTCAAAAGCGGCGTCGTGAACAAAGCGTTCTATCCGCTCCTCGTCCACGCCAAGCAGTTCACCGTGAATGAAAAATGCACCGGCTGCGGCCTGTGCGCGAAGCTCTGCCCGACATGCGCCATCACGCTGCACGACGGCCATCCGGTTTGGGAGGATAACTGCACGCACTGCATGGCATGCATTACCCGCTGCCCGGCCGAGGCGATCGAATACGGCAAAAAGAGCCTTGGCAAGCCGCGCTACCGCTGCCCGGTAAAGCTGTAAATATTTTGCGAAAAAGCCCGCCGACCATGCCAATGCATGGTTGGCGGGCGTTTCGTATGTCTATGTATCAGAGATTTTCAAACCGCTCCGCGCCCTTTGTGCGCAGCCAGCGGCGGAAAAACGCCGCAGCGAGCGCGAGCACAAGCGTGAGCAGCGCGATATATGCCTCACCGGAAATTTTGCCGCGCAGCACGAGCATATACGGCAAGACAAGGAGCACCGGCGCAGCCCATCCGGCGAGCAGGGCAAGGAGAATCTGCGAACCCTGCTTGATGACGTTGATCTCATTCGTCCAGACAAGATTCACATTGTGCAGACCGATGTACAGCGCGAAATACGTCGAGAAAAACACGAACGCCGCGCAGCAGAGCGCCATGAGAAGTCCGGCGGCAAATCCGGCGCGAAGAGCCATCGCCGAGCATACGGCGGCAAAGACCGCACCCGGCGCGGTGAGGAGGAGCTGCACGCCGCATTTGGCGCGCAGCACCGTCCACGCATCGACGGGCAGCGACCGGGAGATCCAGAGCGTCTTGCCTTCGAGCGACACGCTCGGCACGGCCATATCGTTCATCGAGCAGACGAGACACACCGCCGCCGTGAGCAGCACCGGCATGGCGCCGTCCGTTTCGAACACGCTCTCGAGCGTTCCGGCGATAACGCCGCCGCGGAAAAGCAGCAAAATGCCCGAGATGAGCAGCAGAAGCGTACCCAGGCCGCAGTTCAGCATATAATTCGCGCTGCCGGTGAAGCGGCCAAACTCTTTTCCGAGCATGGCGGAAAAGGCGCTCTTTCTCTTCGCGCGCGTCTCGCGGTAGACCTTCCGGTCGGTCTTGCCGGTCGCGGTGGCGATCTTGAGAAAGCTGCGCGAGAGGATGTACCATGTGAGCGCAAAGAGCGCGGCTACGGCGAGCGTTACGAGAAGGAGGGAGAGAAGATCGCCCTCAAACGCCCGGCCAATGCCGAAAACAAGAGGCGCTGCGGCGTGCAGATCCTCGCCGTAGAGCGCTATATTCGCCACGATCTCGCCGATAAAACTGCCCGCCTTGAAGTAGGCAAAATAGTAGATCGCAATGAAGAGCAGCGCGAAAATGACCGTCATAAAGCTCTTGTTTTTGAGCTTGAGCGAGAGACGGGCCACGCCGTAGCCGAGCAGACACGAGAGCACGAGCACGAATACGGCAATGAGGGTCACAAACAGCACCGCGCCGAGAAAACCGTTTACCGAGAATCCCGCCGTGGCGAGATATACGATCGCCGCCGGGATCGAGACGACGCCGGAATACATAAGCCCCATGAGAAACACGGTGAGCAGCCGGGACGCCATGATCGAATGCACCGGGATGGGCATGGAGAGCAGAAGATCGTTATCGCGGCTCAGATACAGTCCGGAGAACGTGTTGAACACGCTGCCGAACGCGCCGATGCATACGGCCGCGAGCGCGAAGATGAGATAGTAAAACCATCCGTAGCCGCTTACGATCGTGCTGCGCAGCGTGAATGCCAAAAAGGTGAACATGCCGCCGAGCAGCCCGACCATGAGGAGCGCGAACAGGACAAAGTAAGCGATGACCGTGCCTTTGGAGCGCGCCTTGTTCTTCTTCGCATCGTACAAATACGTGCGGAAGATCTCGGCGAGCTGCTTGCGGAGGAGAATTTTTGTCATTTCACGTCTTCCTCCAGCTCAAGGAACACCTCTTCGAGCGAGTCGTCGCCGCGTACCTCATCCATCGTGCCGGAGCGGACGAGCTGGCCGCGGCGGATGATGGCGACCTTGTCGCAGAGCTTTTCCGCAACTTCGAGCACATGCGTGGAGAAGAAGATCGCGCCGCCTGCGTCGCAGTGCTCGCGCATCATGCCCTTGAGAATGTGCGCGGCCTTCGGGTCGAGACCGACGAACGGTTCGTCCATGAGAATGAGCTTCGGCTCGTGCAGCCATGCGGAGATGATCGCGAGCTTCTGCTTCATGCCGTGGGAATAGGCGGCGATGGGCTGCGCCAGATCGTCCGTCAGCGCAAACTCCGCGGCCCGGCGGCGGATGCGCTCGGCGCGCTCGTCGGCGCCGACGCCGAAAATGTCGGCGATAAAATTGAGGTACTTGATGCCGCTCATAAAGTCGTAAAGATCGGGATTGTCGGGGATGTAAGCGAGAGCGCGCTTGCACTCGAGCGGCTCGGTGCGCACGGAATGCCCGGCGATGAAAATTTCGCCCTTGTCGAACTGCTGGATTCCGGCAACGGAGCGAAGCGTTGTGGTCTTGCCCGCGCCGTTGTGGCCGATGAAGCCATATATTTCGCCCGGGGCGATGTGCAGCGAGAGATCGTCCACGGCAAGCTTATCGCCGAAGGCCTTGGTAAGGTGTTCGATTTTCAGCATGACAGTTCTCCTGTTTTCATTTCTTTTTTATTTCTTATCCGGCGCGGCGATATACTCGCCGAGCGCCCCGGCGTCAACCTTCTTGCCCGGAACGATGGCGGTCCGCGCGTCGCGCGGCACGCGCTGCGCAATGAGCAGCGCCCGGCACACCTCGCCGAGCAGACGGGCAGCCTCCGTGTCCGGTATGTCGTTCACGCCCGTGACGATCAGCGTGCAGAGCCCGTGAACATAGATCCAGAGATGCCGATGCAGCTCGTCGGCCTCCGCGTCGGTGAGCGAGAAGGTATCCCGGATGGCACGGCGGATATCGGCGCTGTGGTTTTCCGTCGGCGGGAACTCGGCGGTGTCTCTCCGGCACAGAAAGAGCAGCCGGAAGAGGTTCGGCTCCTCGCGCGCAAAGCGGATGGTCTCCATGCCGTAGCCCTTGAACGGCGGGTTCATCGAAAGACCGCGCTCCACGTATTGCCCGTAGATTTTCCCGGCTTCCTCCACTACGGCGGCGCGGACTTCCTCCAGCGTGCGGAAATAGGTGAACACCGGGCGCGTGGAGGTGCCGAGAACGCTCGCAAGCTCCTGCGCGGTAACGGCTTCGAGCGGGGCGCGGCGGGCAATATCCACGGCGGCCTCCACGATCTCCTGACGGGTAAATTTGGCTTTCGGCGGCATGGTCGGTCATTCTTTCTTTGCGTTATAATTGTTGCGCAACGAATATTGCGCAACAATTATAACGCAATAACGCGAAGACGTCAATAAAGCGCGGGCGAAAATGTTAATTGTACTGCGGACGATTTGTGGTATAATGCGCAGGAAAGAAGGGCTGATTGTGATCCAACGGAAAAAGGCGCTCTGCGCCGCGTCCGCTTCGGCGCTTGCCGCGCTCGGCGGATTGTATGGGCTGTACCGCTACGCATTTTATTCGCCCCGCGGCGCACAGAACGACGACCATCACATATCGACGAACCCGCAGATGCAGGTCTACCGGGAAGAGATATCCCGCGCCATCGACGCGCTCAACGCGCTGCCGTGCGAGCGCGTGTACATCACCTCGGCCGACGGGCTGCGGCTCACGGGGCGGTATTATCCGGCAAAGCCGGGCGCGCCGCTCGTGATCGCGTGCCACGGCTACCGCGGCACGCCCTCGCGCGATTTCAGCGTCGGGGCGGAGATCTACCGCTCTATGGGCTGCGCGCTGCTGCTCATTGAAGAACGCGGACAGTGCGGCAGCGCCGGGCACACGATCACCTTCGGCGCGATGGAGAAATATGATGTCCTTCTCTGGACGCGCTGGGCAGCCGATCGGTTCGGCGGTATCCCCATTTTGCTCGGCGGCATTTCCATGGGCGCGGCGACGGTGCTCATGGCGTCGGCGCTCGGCCTGCCGGAAAACGTCCGCGGTGTGATCGCCGACTGCCCGTATACGAGCGCGAAGGATATCATCTGCTCCGTCGGGTGCGATTCGGTCGTTCCCATGGAACTGCTGTATCCCTTCGTGCGCCTGAGCGCGAAGCTCTTCGGCCATGCCGATCTCACACAGGCGGACGCGCTCTCCGCCGTGAAGAGCGCAAGGGTACCGATCCTGCTCATTCACGGCGAGGATGACCGGTTCGTGCCGTGTGATATGTCCCGCGCCATTGCCGCGGCAAATCCGGAGAAGATCGAATTTCACACGTTTCCCGGCGCGAGCCATGGGCTGAGCTGCCTTGTGGACATGCCGCGGTACGAAGCGCTGGTAAAGGCGTTCGCCGCGCGGACGATTTTTACAAAAGAGGAAAAGAGGGAAGAGCCATGAACGAAAAGCTGAAATTCCGTCTCCCGACGGCGGAGGACGCCGCGGAATATATTTCCTACCGGCAGGCGTTTCTCGATGCCGGAAGCTCCATGGACGGCACCGGTCCCATGCGCCGCACAGCGGACCCGATGGAATGGCTGGCCATCAACGCGCAGTACGCCGACCCCGCCACCGTCCCGGAGGGGAAGGTGCAGAGCACGCAGTTCGTCTGCGAGCGCGTGAGCGACGGGCGCATCGTCGGCATGCTGCAGGTGCGTCTCGCGCTCAACGACTTTCTCCTGCACTACGGCGGGCACATCGGCTATTCGGTGCGCCCGGACGAGCGGCGGCGCGGCTATGCCTCGTGGATGCTCGCGCAGGGGCTGGATTACTGCCGCTCGATGGGACTCCGAAAAGTGCTCATCACCTGCCTCGATACGAACGAGGCGAGCCGCCGGACGATCCTGCACGCGGGCGGCGTATACGAGAGCACCGAGCACGAGCCGAACGAGAATGAAAATCTGGAGCGTTACTGGATCACGCTGAAAGGGGAGTAAACGCATGGGTTCCTGGAGCGCAGGCGTCTGGGGAAACGACACGGCGGAGGACCTGAAATTCGAGTACCAATGCGCCTTTTACCGGTACGACCCCGAGGAGGCTGTCCGCCGGCTCGACGAGTATGTGCGTACTTCCGTCGGCGATGAGTCCGACACGATAGAGTGGTGCAATTATATCTATTCGCTGGCGGACTTCATGTGGAAAAAGGGGATACTCACCGAGGCGGTCAAAACCGCCGCTGTTTCCATGATCGATTCCGGCTTTGGGCTGGACGAATGGGAGAAGAGCGGCAAAAGCGCGCTCGCCAAGCGGCGGAAGGCGCTGGAAGAGCTCCGCACGCAGCTCCGGTCCCCGCTGCCGGAGCGGAAACCGATCCGGCTGAAGTTTCAAACGGAACGCGTTTTCTCCGACGGCGATTATATCGCCGTCCGGCTGATGACGAAGGATAAAACGTTCTGCTCCTGGGCGGCTCTTGTTTCCGACATCACACAGGAGCAATTTCCGGCGTTTGACGGAAAATACATCATTCTGCAAAAGGTGTTCACCCAAACCGGCTTTCGGAGCGCGGTAGTTCCGGATATCTCGGACAACTGGGCGGCATTCCGACTGTGCGACGGCGTGTATGACGATGTGCCTTCCGGGATCGATACCGCTTCGCTGAAAAGCGCGAAGATCATTTCTCTCAACCGCATATCGCCTGTTTTCCTCTGTGAGAGCAAGATGAGCTATTTCCGGAAACGGAAAGCGCAGGTCATTGGCCACGGAACACCGCCGGAGATATCTGAGAAGCAGAAAAAGGATCCAAATTTCCCTCCGAGCATCTTTCTGCGGTTCAGCAATGCTTCGTGGGATGCGGACAGCCTGTTTCTGGCGTCTATGGGAAGAGAAGCGGAACTCCGCAGGGAAAAACCGGAGACGGAGACCTTGTTCGATATCGCGTTTACCGCCAACGGGTACGCAGCTTTCGACTACAGCCTTTCCCGGGAAGAGAACGAAACCCTGCGCAGAAAAGAGGAAACAGCGATACGGGAACGTATCCGAAACGCGCTGGAAAGCGGCGCCGAAATTTACACGCTCCGCTTCGGAAAACTCTGCGGCTTTGCCACGGAAAGAAACAGCGTCGTTGAAAACCTGTATGTGCTGGGACAGTTTCAAAGGCTTGGTCTCGCCAAGTACCTGCTGCGGGAACTGCGCGGGAAAATACCGGAGCTGCGGGTGATGATCCCCGATGTGCGGAAAAAGGACACCGTCCGGCACATATGCGAAACGCTTGATATCCCGTTCACCGTGGAATAAAACCAACGCCCCGCCCCGATGCATATCGGGGCGGGGTTTCCATTGTATAAAAAAGCCCCCTCTGACGAGGGGGCCGGGTTCAAAGTTTATGCCGCGCATGAAATCAGTTTTTGTTATCGCCATGATCTTCCTTTTCTCCGAAGGGATTCCTCCCGCTGTGCCCATCGACGATTTTGCTATCATCGATGATGAGAAAACTGTAATCTTCTGCTTTCAATGCTTTATTGCTGTCGTTTCTAGCTGAGAATTCGCTTGATGTATAGCAAGATTTGCGGTAATATGCTCAGCTGATGAAGCGGACGTCATTATGGCAGACCGCATTGCCCATATTTTAAAAGAGCGCCGCATTCTCAAAGAACACGGCGCATATGTCAGTCCAGATTTTTCAGTCCGTCGTACAGCTCGTTGAAGGACTTCATGTCCTTGCAGCGGCCGAAGGAGAACTCTCGATCGTCGCCAAATTCCAGAAGGAAGCACTTTGTGAGCTCCTCCACCGTCTGCTCCAGCGTGCTGAAAAACTGGCGGTAAGCAAAATTGCTCGCCGGAGTACCCTCTTCAAAGGTGCTTGTGATAAGAGATTCCGTCACCTGATCAAGCGGGTACATTTTGAGATGCATCAGCTCGTGCACGATGATCTCTTCCAGATTCTCCTGCTTTGGATTGACCGCATTCAGCAGGAAAACGGCCTTTTTATCCTCGCAGTCCACCTTGAAATCGCCGGTCTTGCGCCAAGACGGGTCCTCCACAAATTCCAGCTTCACGTCCCACGCCGGAACGATCCGCAGCTTTTTGCAGTATTTATCAAAAATCTCTGTCAGCTCGCCTTTGTCCATCGTATGCTCCTCCTTATATTCAGTAAACCGGAATGGTTGTGTTATACTTCTACGACCAATACCCCTTCTTTATCAAGACCGAGGCTCTGTTTGACTTTGCCGTTCTCAAAGAAAAGGCTCCCCCGCGGCTGATGGGCTCCTTGGACAGCGGGTTAACCAACAGCGCTTTCCCGCATGCCATAGCCGCCTGCTTTGCGTATTCGCCGGATTCGCTTTCGCCCAGATCAAAATTCACATAGACCGGCCAGAGCAGCAGGCCGCTGCACCGGAAGGATTCCGGATAGATCCACAGATCGCCGCACAGCGCAGCGGCCATCTCTACGCCGTGAAACAGAAAGGGGGAGGTGTCCGTTCCTTCCCGGTAGTTTCCGTTCGTGATGTTATAGTTTTTCCAGTTCTTGCTGATCCTGCGGTAATTATGAATCACGCTGCCGCCTTCGATCAGCGCATAGGAGGAATAGATGTCCGGCCCGTCCTTTTCAATATACCCGACCATAACGGCTTTGCGGTATTGCAACGACAGCTCCCGGATCTTTGCCACGGGCAGAGAATCCTGCTCCGCGGCCATTTTTATATCCATTTCATAATCCGATGTAACGGCGGCAAAGCCCTGAAGAAAGGCTTCGCCAAAGCATACCAGATCCGCATCCTTCGATTCAACGATCGCCTTCTCGATCTGCTTCAGGTTAAAACCAATGTCATTCATCCGGCATTCATAGGAAGCTAATCCGATTTTCATGGCATTTTCCTTTCTTCTTCGCTGCGGGGCACAGAGCGGGAAAACGGCAGAAAAAGCCCGCCGCATTTTTTATTATTATGAAAAACCAAGAGTGCTGCGAAGCTCATCCAAATAGGGTATATGCCCCGGGCAACGCGGGCGCCTTTGCAGCGCGCTTTCATAGTATTCGTCAAACAGTTCTCTCGCCTTTGCCAGATCGCCCAAATGCCCATAGATCATGCATTCTTCCAGCTTGATCAGATGATGGTTCAGTCTGTCAAACCATGGATACTCCCTTCGATGTTCCAGAATCGCCTGGCGGCTTGACAGAATATCAAATACGGGAAGGACATCGTTTTCAATTTCACTTATAATCTCCCCGCATATCGTTTCGATGTCATCGTAAAGGCAGAAGGTCTTTACAGCTTCAAGGTCTCTTGACGCAATAATACCCAAACGGGAACGCATAGTGCAATGATACTCGTGATAATACTTTCTGCTGTTCACGGCGTCAAACCGTCTTTCCGTGCATTCCGGGATCCGGATCCCGATATTGACCCACATCAGGTGCGTAGCGTCCAGATATGCCTGACCGCATTGAAAACTGATGACTTGAGAAATGTCGCCGGAAACAAACCGGTGCAGAGTACGTCCGTGCTTCCGGAAGCCCAGGGGCTTGATCCTCTTATAAACCTCGGATTCGATATAATCGATTTGCTGCGTTACGAAGCTCGCGCCCATATCATCGCCCTCCGTTCTGGCGTTTTCCTCTTTTCGTGCAGGAACTCTTTTGCTGCGTCCGCAGAGATTCGACGGTCTGCAATTCATTTTTATCATATTCGGGTATAAAAAGTCCACCGTAATTCTTTCAGAATTACGGTGGACTCATGGCGGAGAAGGAGGGATTCGAACCCTCGATACCCTTATGGGGTATACACGATTTCCAATCGTGCGCGCTCGACCGGGCTACGCGACTTCTCCATAGCGATCAAACTGAAAACTATTCAATTCAGCTTGTCTACTATAGCAAATGCGCGCGGCAAAGTCAAGAGCGACTTTGCCGCGCACGAAGATTTTTTCGGATTATTTTCAGTTATCCTCGCGGTCGCCCTTCTGACGGATGGTGATGCGGATGGGCGTGCCCTCCAGTCCGAACGTCGAGCGGATCTGGTTTTCGATATACCGCTGATAGGAGAAGTGGAAAAGCTCCCGGCTGTTGCAGAAGATGACGAAGTGCGGCGGTCTCGTACCGGTCTGGGTCATATAATAGATCTTCAGACGGCGGCCCTTGTCGGACGGCGGCTGTACGCGCGCCTGCGCGTCGGCGAGCACGTCGTTGAGAAGGCCGGTCGTGATGCGCATGGAGCTTTGGTCGTTTACAAAGTTCACAAGCTCAAAAATGCGCTCGGTGCGCTGGCCGGTGAGCGCGGAGATGAAGAGGACGGGGGCATACGTCATAAACGAGAGATCGCGGTAAATGTCCTTGCGCATCTTGTCCATCGTGTGAGTGTCCTTTTCGACGAGATCCCATTTGTTCACGACGATGATGCTCGCCTTGCCTGCTTCGTGGGCGAGACCGGCGATCTTGGTGTCCTGCTCCGTAACGCCTTCGCGCGCGTCGATCATAATGAGACACACGTCCGCACGCTCAATGGCGAGCTGCGCGCGCATGACGGAAAACTTCTCGATGCGGTCATCCACCTTGGACTTGCGGCGGATGCCGGCGGTGTCGATGAAGATATACTTGCCGTATTTGTTTTCCAGGCGCGTGTCCACGGCGTCGCGCGTCGTGCCGGCCATATCCGCGACGATGACGCGGTTTTCGCCGAGCACGAGATTGACGAGCGAGGACTTGCCGACGTTCGGCTTGCCGATGACGGCGACGCGGATGAGATCGTTCTCTTCCTCGCCCTCTTCCTCGGGCGGGAAGTTTTCGATGCACGCGTCGAGCATTTCGTCCGTGCCGTGGCCGTGGATGGCCGAGAGCGCGATCGGGTCGCCGAGACCGAGCGAGTAAAATTCATAAATGCCCGGGTCGACCTGACCGACGGAGTCCATCTTGTTCACGCACAGCACGACCGGCTTATGCGAGCGCTTGAGCATCGCGGCGACCTCCTGATCGGCGGCGGTGACGCCGGTGCCGATCTCGGTCACGAACACGATCACGTCCGCGGAGTTGATGGCAATCTCCGCCTGCTCACGCATGAAGAGCAGAATCTCGCTGTCCGCCGTCGGCTCGATGCCGCCGGTATCGACGATATCAAAGGTGCGCCCCGCCCATTCGCACTCGGCGTACAGACGGTCGCGCGTCACGCCGGGAGTATCCTCCACGATGGAGAGACGCTTCCCGCACAGACGGTTGAAAAGCAGGGATTTGCCCACGTTGGGGCGGCCGACGATCGCAACAAGGGGTCGTTTAGCCATAATAGGAAAATCCTCCTTTCGGGGGTGTTAAAGTTCTTCAAAGCGCATCGCGGCGAGCAGCTCCGCGCCGTCCACCTCGAGCGGGATGAGCGGCACGCCGAGCTCGCGCGATACGTCCTCGGGCGTAAGATCGTCAAGAAATACGCCCTCGCCGTGGCGCAGCATGGTTTTGGGAATGTATACCCGCTCGCCGATGTCCTGATCCCGGAGATGGCGGATGATATCCTGCCCGGTGAGCAGCCCGGCCACTTCGATCGTGTGGCCGAAGAAGTCGTTCGGGATGCCGTAGACCGTGCCGTTTGCTCCGGCCTTTTCCAAAAGCGCGCGCAGATACGGCTCGGCGGCCTTGCCGGTCGCAATGGAGAAGCGCGGCGTTTCTTTCCGGTCGGCCTCGTCCTCCAGCGAGAGGGCAAGGTTAAATTCCGTTTCGAGCAGACGCAGCATGCCTACGCCGTTTTCAAGCTGGGCATAGTCTTCGTAATATTCGTCCTCCGGCAGAGGAAGACCGGCGCGCAGATACATTTCGTCGCTGCAGTAGAAAATGTGACTGCCGTATTTTTCAAAGCACTCCGCCGCGAACGACTCCACCTGCGCGATCGTCGCGCGCGCCTGCTCGGGCGTATAAGGGGAGAGGGGGGTGAGCTTTTCGCGGTGGCAGGTGAGACCTACCGGCACGATGGAAACGCTGCTCACATGCGGGTAAAGCCCCGCAAGGTCCTCCAGCGAGCGCTGCAGCGCCGCGCCGTCGTTCCAGCCGGGGACAGCGACGATCTGGCATTCCATGAATATGCCCGCCGCGGCGAAGCGGCGGAGAATGTCCATGATCTCTTTGCCGCGCGGGTTGCCGATGAGCTTTGCGCGCAGCTCCGGATCGGTCGCATGCACGGAAATGTTCAGCGGGCTCACCTTCAGATCGCAGATGCGCTGCAATTCACGCTCGGAGAGATTCGTACACGTGATATAATTCCCCGTGAGGAACGAAAGACGTGCGTCGTCATCTTTAAAATAGAGCGTTTTGCGCAGTCCGCGCGGCAGCTGGTCAATGAAGCAGAATATGCACCGGTTGGAGCAGCCCGTCGGCTTGTCCATCAGGTACGTTTCAAAGTTCAGACCGAGATCCTCGCCCTCTTTTTTGCGGAGGCGGATCGTGCCGGCGTCCCGGAATTCCAGCGTGAGCGAGCGGTCATACGCCCAGTATTTATAATCGAGCACATCGTGGATCTCGTGCCGGTTGATATAACGCAATTCGTCGCCGGGGAGCACCCTGCCCTCGAGCCGGGAGCCGGGGTCTACGGACGAGATCGTGTTGAACATACAAACTCCTCATAGCAAAAGAAGAGGGGGCAAAGCCTCCTCTTCTTAAGCTCGGTTACTTTTTCTCCTCGTCTACCTTGAGAACCTGACGGCCATCGTAAGAGCCGCAGGCCTTGCAGGCCCGGTGGGGGAGCTTGAAAGCGCCGCACTGGGGGCACTTGACCAGAGCGGGAGCGGTGAGCTTCCAGTTGCTGCCGCGTCTCTTGTCGCGTCTGGTACGGCTTACTTTACTCTTGGGGACTGCCATGGTGACACCTCCTCGTACTTTGGCTGCTTTGAACAGCGCATAATCATGGTTTATCGTCCAACAGCTGTTCCAAAACAGCCAGTCTTGGATCCGATTCTGTCCTGCAATCGCAGGGGCCTTCGTTGAGATTCTTGCCGCAGCGGGAGCAGAGCCCCTTGCAGTCGGCCCGGCAAAGAAACCGGGTGTCCATGTTCAGGATGAACACGGTCTCCAGCAGCTCTTCCAGATCGAGCTCGTCACCCTCCAGCAGGAAATAATCGGGGTTTTCCTCGTCCTGCAGTTCGGAGGCGAGCGGGACATCGAGCGGATAGCTCACTTCCCGGTCAAACTCGGCGGCGCACCGGTCGCATACGCAGCGCATCGCAGCGGAGAGCGTGCCCCGCAGCGTCAGAGCGCCGGCGTTGTTCACGATGAAGCCCTCGCCCACAGGGGCGGCGGTGTAGGAGAGAACGGCGGGAAAATCCAGCCGGTCAGTGGAAAGCTCACACCGGAAGGGCAGCCGTGAGCCGGGATTCAGGAGAAGTTCGTGGAGATTCATGTTGATTCCAATCCTCTGTCAGCATCTCACAAGCCTTGCTATTATATATGAGCATTTCTGTATTGTCAACAGAAAAATCAACAGACCGCTTCTTTTTCCGTAGTTGAGCGGTCTGTGCAAGACCACAAGATATTGTATCACATCTTCTCGGAAAAAACCAGAGGAAAATGACGAAAAAAAGAAAAAAGCCTTGCCCATCATAGCGGCCTTTGATATAATACTCATTCGCGATAATCAAGAAAAAAGCGAGGAAACGGATCTATGGAGGAAACAAACAGCCTGGCCCGGTCCCGGCGTATGGGCGAAATGCCGGAGGGAAAGCTGCTGCTGTCAATGGCAGTGCCCATGATGCTCTCGATGCTGGTGCAGGCTCTCTATAATATTGTGGACAGCGTATATGTGGCGAAGGTGTCGGAGGACTGCCTTTCGGCGCTCTCGCTCGCGTTCCCGGCGCAGAACATTCTCATCGGTCTTGCCACCGGCACGGGCGTCGGCGTTTCGACGATGCTCTCCCGCGCTCTCGGCAGCCGGGACAATAAGCTCGCCAACCGCGTGGCGGGAAACAGCCTGTTCCTCTGCGTGTGCTGCTGGATTGTTATGGCGATTTTCGGTATTTTCTTTGCCGACGCCTTCATCCACTCGCAGACGGATATCGAGTCCATCCGCAGCTACGGAGATTCGTATCTGCGCATCGTTACGATCGGCTCGGTATTCGTGTATTTTGAGATCAACTTTGAGCGCCTTCTGCAGTCCACGGGCCAGACGAAGCTCTCCATGTGGGCGCAGATAATCGGCGCGGTGGCAAACATCATTCTTGACCCGTTCTTTATCTATGGCTGGTTCGGCCTGCCCGCGATGGGCACCACCGGCGCCGCCATCGCCACGGTCATCGGCCAGGCATTCGGCGCGCTGGCGGGCTTTCTGTTTCACCTCAAACATAATAAAGAAGTCAATATCCGTCTTTCCGACTGCCGCCCGGACGGGCACATCATCCTCGACATCTATCGCATCGGCTTTCCGTCCATCCTCATGGTCGGTATCGGTTCCCTTACGAACTATCTCATGAACCGCATCCTCATGGCGTTCACGTCCACGGCGGTCGCGTTGTACGGCGCATACTTCAAGCTGCAGAGCTTCTTCTTCATGCCGGTGTTCGGACTGAATAACGGCATTGTCCCCATCGTCGGCTACAACTACGGCGCGCGGAAAAAGGAACGCATTTACCGGACGATCCGCTACGGCGTGCTGTATGCCGTGTGCATCCTTGCTGTCGGCCTGCTGCTCTTTGAAGCGATCCCCGGCGTGCTGCTGCAGGCGTTCTCGCCGTCGGAGCACATGCTTGCCATCGGCATTCCCGCGCTGCGCAAGATCGCCATTCATTTCCCGATCGCGGCGTTCTGCATCGTGGGCGGGTCGGTCTGTCAGGCGCTCGGCAAGAGTCTCTATTCGTTCTTCACGTCGGTGCTGCGTCAGGTCGTGGCGCTCATCCCGGCGGCGTATCTTCTGTCGCTGACAGGGAACGTCGGCAACGTATGGTGGTGCTTCCCGATCGCGGAGGTCGTGTCGGCGTGCGCAACGGCGTTTTTCCTGCGCCGCGCGCTGCGAAATATGGACCGGGAGCTGACGCTCGCGGAGGGGCAATGAAGGAATTTATCATCGGCCGGAACGACGCCGGGCAGCGGCTCGACCGGTTCGTGAGCAAGGCGGCGCCGCTTATCCCGGAATCGCTGCTGCAAAAGACGCTGCGGAAAAAGGATATAAAGATCAACGGCCGCCCGGCAAAGGGCGAGGCGCGCCTCGCCGAGGGCGACACGGTGCGCGTCTATCTCCCGGACGAGTTTTTTGAAGCGCCGCGGGAGGAAAATGCCTGGCGCAAGATCACGGCCCCCCGGCTCGATATCGTCTACGAGGACGAAAACATCCTGCTCGTGGACAAAAAGCCGGGCGTCCTCTGTCACAGCGCGGGGGAGTGGAGCTGGAATACGCTCATCGCCAATATCCAGGCGTATCTCCGCGCAAAGGGCGAGTGGGACCCGGCGCTGGAGAACAGCTTTGCGCCCGCGCTCTGCAACCGCATCGACCGCAATACCGGCGGCATCGTGATCGCGGCGAAAAACGCCGAGGCGCTGCGCATCATGGATGAAAAGGTCAAAAACCGCGAGATCGAGAAGATCTATCTCGCCGCCGTCGTCGGCACACCGCGCCCCGCCGCCGGACGGCTCGAGGGATATCTCTTCAAGGACGCGAAGAATAACCAGGTCTATGTCTACGATGCGCCCCGCACCGGGGCGAAGACCGCCGTGACGGAGTATAAAACAATCGCATCCGACGGGCGTCTCACGCTTGTGGAGTGCCGCCTTATCACCGGGCGCACGCACCAGATCCGCGCGCAGTTCCGCCATGCCGGGTGTCCGCTCCTCGGCGACGGGAAATACGGCCGCGAAAAGGACAACCGCGCCTACGGCGAAAAGGGGCAGGCGCTCTGCTCGTGGCGGCTGCGGTTCGTCTTTGACACCCCCGCCGGGGCGCTCGAATATCTCAACGGAAAGAGTTTCCGGACCAAAACGCCGGAGTTCGTGGAAAAGTACTTCCCAGCGTTCGCGGAACGCATGAAAACGTGAAAAAACTGCCGGAAACGCCGCTCGTTTTCGGCAGTTTTTTGCATCACGCGCCGCGCAAAAAATAATTTGATTTGAAAAGGAAAATTGCATTGACAAACCCCCTTGAAATCTATATGATTGGCCTAACGCGCAAAGCGCGAAAAATCGGGAAAAGAGGGGGAGGATAATGGCCAAAGAACTCATCCGCCTGGTCGATTGCACCATGGCCTTCGACGGTGAGACCGTTCTGGATTCCATCAACCTGTACATCAACAACAAAGAGTTCCTTACACTGTTAGGACCCTCGGGATGCGGCAAGACGACCACGCTGAGAATTATCGGCGGGTTTCTTAAGCCTACCTCGGGGGACGTTTTGTTTGACGGCGTAAGGATCAACGACATTCCTCCGTACAAACGGCAGGTGAACACCGTATTCCAGAAATACGCGCTGTTCCCGCATCTGGACGTGTACGACAACATCGCTTTCGGTCTGCGGAACCACAAGGTCCCGGAGGACGAGATCGACGAGCGCGTTACGGAAATGCTCGAGGTCGTGTCGCTCAAGGGCTTTGAAAACCGCAAGGTGACATCGCTCTCCGGCGGCCAGCAGCAGCGCGTGGCGATCGCCCGCGCTCTGGTGAACCGGCCGAAGGTGCTGCTGCTTGACGAGCCGCTCGGCGCGCTCGATCTGCGTCTGCGCAAGGACATGCAGCAGGAGCTCAAGCGCATCCAGCAGCAGATGGAGATCACCTTCATCTACGTGACCCACGATCAGGAAGAGGCTCTCGCCATGTCTGACACCGTTGTCGTCATGAACGAGGGCATCATCCAGCAGATCGGCACGCCGGAGGATATATATAATGAACCGAAGAACGCCTTCGTGGCGGATTTCATCGGCGAGAGCAACATTCTCGACGGCATCATGCGTGAGGACTATGTGGTCGAAACGTTCGGCCGCCGCTTCCAGTGCATGGACAAGGGCTTCGCAAAGGACGAGCCGGTGGACGTCGTCGTCCGCCCGGAGGATATCGATATCGTCCCCGTGAAGGACGGCATGCTGACCGGCACCGTGACGAGCATCACCTTCAAGGGCATGCAGTACGATGTTATCGTAGACTTCAAGGGCTTCAAGTGGCTCATCCAGACGACCGACAGCCCGGAAGTCGGGCAGCGCATCGGCATCCGCATCGTGCCGGACGGCTTCCACATCATGCACAAGAGCAAGTATTCCGGACTCTACGGCGACTACAGCTCCTTCTCGGAGGAATATGACGAGCTGTCCGACGCGGAATACGATCCGGAGGCGGAGGAGGAATCCTCGGAGAGCCGGGAGGAATCCGCCGATGAAGAATAAAGCGCTCGCGGCGCCGTATCTCGTGTGGATGGCGATCTTTACGGTCGTCCCGCTCGGGATCGTGATCTGGTTTTCGTTCACCGACTCCATCACCGGCGCATTTACGTTTGATAACATTTCCCGCATGGGGACGTATCTCCCCATTTTTCTCAAGAGCATCTGGCTGGCGATCCTCTCGTCGCTCATCTGCCTTGTGATCGGCTATCCGGTGGCGTACTGTCTGGCGTCCGCCGCGCCGGAGCGGCAGCGTTTTCTCTATATGCTCGTCATGCTGCCGATGTGCATGAGCTTCCTGCTGCGCACGCTCGCGTGGGTGGCACTGCTCGACGATACCGGTATCATCAACGGCGTCATCACAAGTCTTGGCCTTCAGCCGCTGCCGCTCATCCGCACGGACGGCGCTGTCGTGCTCGGCATGGTGTATAACTATCTGCCGTACATGATCATGCCGCTCTATACGGTACTTGTAAAGCTCGATCCGCGCCTTACCGAGGCCGCCGAGGATCTCGGCTGCACCCCGGCGCAGGTGTTCGGGCAGGTGACGCTCCCGCTGAGCGTGCCGGGGATCATCTCCGGCTTCACGATGGTGTTCGTTCCCGCCGTGTCCACGTTCTACATTTCGCAGAAAATGGGCTCTGCCGGTACGACGCTCATCGGCGACGTTATCGAAAGCCAGTTCAAGGCCGCTTACAACCCGAACCTTGGCGCGGCGCTCTCGCTCGTGCTGATGGTGATGGTGCTCGTATGCATCGCGGTCATGAACCGCTTCTCGGACGAAGAGGAGGTCGCAACGATATGAAGACCTTCAACCGTGTTTTCACCGTGATCGTGTTCCTGTTTCTGTATATCCCGATGATCGTGCTGGCCGTTGCATCGTTCAACGCCGGTACGGATATCGCCGTATGGAAGGGCTTCACGTTTGCGCAGTACGGCGCGCTTTTCCGCGACGGCGTGCTGCTGCCGCTGCTGGCAAACTCCGTCATCGTCGCGGTGATCGCCTCGCTCGTGGCGACGGTGCTCGGCACCATGGCCGCCATCGGCATCCGCGCCATGTCCGGCCGGATGCGCCGCATCACGATGGCCGTGACGAATATCCCGCTCACGAACCCGGAGATCGTCACGGGCGTCTCGCTCGCGCTGCTCTTCGCGTTCGCCGGGCAGATGATGAAGCTCAACAACGTTCTCGGCTTTACGACGCTTCTCATCGCGCACATCACGTTCAATTTGCCGTATGTCATTCTGTCGGTGATGCCGAAGCTCGGACAGCTCGACCCGAACCTGCTCGACGCTGCGCTCGATCTCGGCTGCACGCCCGTGCAGGCGTTCTTCAAGGTCATCATCCATGAGATCATGCCGGGCATTCTCTCCGGCGCGCTCATGGCGTTCACGATGAGTCTGGACGACTTTGTCATTTCGTATTTTGTCTACGGCCCAAGCTTTGTCACACTGCCGGTCGAGATCTACAACTATACGAAAAAGCCGCTCCAGCCGAAGATCTACGCGCTGTTCACGCTGCTCTTCCTTGCGATCCTCCTTGTGATGGTCGTGATGAATCTCGTGCAGGCCGGCGATGAGCGCCGCCGCCGTCAGGCGCGCGGTGTGTTCGGGAAGAAGGGGGCAAACGCATGAAAAAGCGTGTGTTCTCTCTTGTGCTCGCGCTGCTCGTATGCGCGGTGCTGATCCCCGCGCCGGAGGCGCACGCCGCTCCCAACACGATCAACGTCTACAACTGGGGCCAGTACATTTCCGACGGCACGGACGGCAACATCGACATCAACGCCGCCTTCGAGGAGGCGACGGGCATCCATGTGAATTACATGACGTTCGACTCGAACGAAACGATGTATACCAAGCTCAAGACCGGCGGTTCTTCCTACGATGTTATCATCCCGTCCGACTATATGATCGGGCGGCTGATCGACGAGGGACTGCTCCTGCCGCTCAACTTTGACAACATTCCGAACTATCAGTACATGGACGAGGCGTACAAAAATACCGCCTACGACCCCGATAACCTCTACTCCGTTCCGTATACCTGGGGCACCGTCGGCATCATCTACAACAGCGCCTATGTGGACGAAGAGGACGTCGGCAGCTGGGATCTTCTCTGGAACAGCAAGTACGCCGGGAAGATTTTGATGTTCGATAATCCGCGCGACGCTTTCGCCATCGCGGAAACGATGCTCGGGTATTCGCCCAACACGCACGACGAGGACGAGCTGCGCGCCGCGGCCTACAAACTCATCGAGCAGAAGCCGCTCGTGCAGGCCTACGTCATGGACCAGATCTATGACAAGATGGAGCGCGGCGAGGCGTGGATCGCGCCGTACTACGCCGGCGACTATCTTATGATGGTCGGGGAAAACGAGGATCTCCGCTTCTGCTTCCCGGAGGAGGGCTTCAACTTCTTCATCGACGCGCTGTGCATTCCCACGTGCGCAACGAACAAGGAAGGTGCGGAGGCGTACATCAACTTCCTCTGCTCGCCGGAAGTGAACGGCGAAAATCTTGACTATCTCGGCTATTCCACGCCGGAATCGGCGGCCAAGGAGTATATGGATCCGGAGACGGCGGCGTCCGACATCGCCTACCCGAGCGAGGAAACGCTCAGCCGCGGCGAAGCATTCCTCTATCTTGACCAGAAGACGACGCATCTCATGGATTCGCTCTGGCTTGAGGTCAAGACCGAGGGTGAAACGGATTATACGCCCATCATCGGCATCAGCGCAACGGTGCTGCTCGCCGCCGTGTATCTCACGGCCCGCGGCGTGAGAGACCGGCGCCGCCGTGCCAACCGCTGCAAAAAGTGGAAAACCTGAAATAAGAAAATCGCGCCGGGAGAAATTCCGGCGCGATTTTTGAATTCTCAAATCGTAATTTACGGAGAAATATCCATGAAAATCGGAATCATATGTGCCGCGGAAAAGGAACTTGCCCCATTTCTTGCGCAGATCGAGGGCATCAAAACATCGGAAAAGGCGATGCTGCAGTTTTACGAGGGGAAGATCCACGGCACGGAGGTCGCGGCCGTGGTTTCCGGGGTCTGCAAAGTCAATGCGGCGGTCGCCGCGCAGATTCTGATCGACGGCTTCGGCGTAACGGCCATTATCAATTCCGGCACCGCCGGGGGAATGGACGCAAGGCTCCGGATATATGATGCTGTCGTAGCGACGGAGTGCTGCTATCACGACGTGGCCGAGAATATCCTCACCGAATACCATCCGCGGATGAAAACCGTGTTTTTTGAAAGCGCCCCGCGGCTTTTAAGCCTTTCCCGGGATGCCGTAAAAAAGCTGGGACTTCGGAATGTATATTTCGGGCGCATGGTAACGGGCGAGGCATTTATTACCGACGAGGGGCGAGGGAGAATCCTCGAAAAGTATTCACCGCTGTCGGTTGATATGGAAACGGCGAGTATTGCCCATGTCTGCTATGTGAATGGTATCCCGTTCCTTTCTATCCGCTGCATCACCGACACGGCTGAGCACAGCGGGAACGAGACCTTTCATGCCAACTGCGCCAGAGCGTCGGAGATCGCGGCAGCGCTGGTGACGGAGATCATCAAAGAGGATCCGCTGACGAGCCGGCACGAGGGTAAGCAAATGCACGGATCATTTTTGACAGGCTGAAAAATCGCGTTGGAGAATTTCTCCAACGCGATTCTGATTGTTATGGTATGTTGATGTTACATTATTTGGCGTTCAGATATTCGTCCGTCAGCAGCTCTTCCTGCAGCTCCGACATTTGCTGCACATTCTTGGCCTTGATGCTGTCAAAGAGTTTTTGATGGTGATTTAAGGTCTCCTGCTTGCCGAGAATTTGCCATGTTGTTCTGGAATTGGCCTTGTAGATATCGAAGAATGTGTCCTTGAAGGATTCATAGAGTTGGATGAAGAGCTTATTTTTCGACATCTGGCAGATGCAATAGTGAAAGGCGAAATGCGCGTAGTGGAAGCCGTCCTCGTTATCAGTTTCAATAGTGCGCTTCATCTCGTTGAGATGTACCTCGAGCGCACCAATCTCGTCTTCAGTGATCGGGTTGAGCACCGCGAGACGCAACACGCAGTATTCCACCAGCACGCGGAACTGGTTGAGCTCGCTGTTGTTTCCCGTGAGCAGATTGCACCGCAGCAGCTCGGAGAAGAGAGAGTTGAAACTGAATTCACAGACAAAGGAGCCCTCGCCGACGCGCGTTTCCAGCATTCCGAGCGTGTTGAGCTTCTGCAGCGCCATTTTCAGCGTGGTGCGGCTTACGCCGAGATCCTGTGCCAGCTCAATCTCCGAGGGAATCTTCTCGCCGATCTTCCATTCTCCGCTGGAGATTTTTTTCAGAATGATGTGAAATACCTGATCGGCTACGGTGCGGCGGTTAACTTTTTCGATGTTTGTTTCCATTGGCTTTTATGCTCTTCCCTGTTTCCGAAAGTAATGCTACTCTTAACCATAGCAAACAAAAATTTGAAATGCAATATAAAATTTTAAATTTTGTATGCAGAGCGAAAAGGGCGATCCCGCGGTAATTGTGAAACTGCATAATCCAGTTTGCCGAAAATTAGCTGTTTTAAACCAAATTGCAGTTGGGTGTTGACTTCAGCTGTCAAACGGAGTAGATTCTGGTTGAAGGGTTGTTGGACAACTATTCAACCAAACGAATAACGAGCAGGGAGGACGACCATGAAAATTACCAAGGTAGACATTTACATGCTCGATGCCACCGCGCAGCGGGCGAGCCGGCGCCCCATTTGCTGCCGCGTCTGGACGGACGATGGCTTCTACGGGGACGGCGAAGCGGGCATCGCCTTTGACTATGCGGCTCCGGCCGGCATCGGCATGCTGCAGGACATTTCCCGCCTGATCATCGGCAAAGACCCGATGCGCACGGACGAGCTCTGGGAGCGCATGTTCAAAATCAGCTTCTGGGGCCAGGGCGGCGGCCCGGTTGTCTTTGCGGCGATCAGCGCCATTGATATTGCCCTCATGGACATCAAGGGCAAGGTACTCAATGTTCCCATCTACGAGCTGCTCGGCGGCAAGGTCAACGACAGCATCCGCTGCTATGCTTCCCAGCTGCAGTTCGGCTGGAACGAGGACGTTGGCCCCCGAGGCACCGCCAAGGAATACGCTGACATCTGCAAATACGCCATGTCCGAGGGCTACGACGCCGTGAAGCTGGACTTCACCATGTACGACCGTGACAAGAAGGACATTCCGAATCGCGACTGCGAAGGCTTCATCTCCAACGACTTCTACAAAATGGTCGAGGAGCGCATCGCGGCCATCCGTGAAGAGTGCGGCGATGTGGACATCATCATGGAAAACCATGGCCGTACCGACGTCACCTCTGCGATCAAGCTCGGCGAGCTTTGCGACAAGTATAACTTCTACGCGCTTGAGGAGCCGGCGACGCCGCTGCGTCCCGAGTTCCAGAAGCTCATCCGCGAAAAGGTGCGCACGCCTCTCGCGGCCGGCGAGCGTCTTTATACGCGCTGGCAGTTCCTGAACTACTTCAAAGACAACTCCATCCAGCTTGTGCAGCCGGATGCCTGCAACTGCGGCGGCATTTCCGAATGCAAGAAAATCTGCACCATGGCGGAGGCCTTTGACGTGAAGGCGCAGATTCACTGCGCCGGCGGTCCCATCTCCACGGCGGCGGCGCTGCAACTTACCGCGGCTACCACTAACTTTGCCATTTACGAGCACCACTTCCGTTCCACGCAGCCGTCGATCGCGCGTCTTGGCAAGTATGACTATCAGCCGGTCAACGGCAAGTTCTATGTGAGCGATCGTCCGGGCCTCGGCCAGGAGCTTTCCGAAGCAGCGATCGCCGAAGCACTGGTCCACGTTACGGTCGACGAGCCGTAAATATATAAGGAGGGAAAGACCAATGAAATTCTTAGGACTCAAGAAAAACTGGAAGCAGTGGCTGAGCCTTCTCTGTCTCTGCATCGGCGGCGGCACGATCTACAAGCTGCCTTACATCCGCGACGTATTCTATGTGCAGTTCCAGGAGGCCTTCGGCGCGACCAATACGCAGATGGGTTTGATGATGACGGTTTACGCTGTCGCCTGTGCGCTCTGCTTCCTTCCCGGCGGTTGGCTGACCGATCTCGTCCCCGCAAAGTATCTCGTTTCTCTCGGCCTCTTCACCACCGGCGCGACGGGACTTCTGCTTGTCTCCATCCCCTCGATGGGCGTTGTTCTGCTGGCGCAGGTCATCTTCGGTATTACCACGACGCTCCTCTTCTGGGAAGCCATGTTTAAGGGCGTGCGTATCCTCGGCTCGCCGGAGGAGCAGGGCCGCCTGTTCGGTCTTCTGGAGGGCGGACGCGGCATCGCCTCAACGCTCGTCTCCTTCGCCGCTCTCGCCGTCGGCGTGAAGCTGGGAGAAGGCAAGCTCGGTATGCAGGGAACCATCACCTTCTACGCGGTCGTCCTCATGGTTCTCGGCGTTCTCTGCTTCTTCCTGATGGATAAAAACCCGGTCGAAGGCAAGATCAACGCGAAGGAATGCCTCGTCGGCATGGTTCAGGTCCTCAAGCTCCCCAAGGTTTGGCTTGCCGGTCTCATCGTGTTCTGTGGCTACGCGGCTTACCAGTGCCTGAGCTTCTTTACGCCGTACCTCGTGAAAATTTACGGCATGAGCTCTAGCATGGGCTCCGTCATCAGTATCATCCGCACCTACATCCTTGCCATCATCATCGCCCCCATCGGCGGCGCCATTGCAGATAAGAAGGGCTCCAAGATCAAGTTCCTGCAGTACGTCTACCTTATCGGCATCGTGCTCGCGCTGCTGCCCATTTTCATCCCGGTTGAAAACGGCACCATGATCCTCATGATCATCGTCATGCTCTGCGTCGCCGCCACCGTTATGATTCTGCGCGGCATCTACTACTCCACCACCGCCGAGATCAACATTCCAGTCGTTCTCGCGGGCGCGGCTCTGGGTCTCATGTCGCAGCTCGGCAATGCGCCGGACTTCTTCCTGCAGACCATGTGCGGCCACTTCATCGATGCGAACCCCGGCCGTGCCGGCTACCAGATGGTGTTTGCTACCATGGCTGTCCTCTGTCTGCTCGGCATGATCTTCTGCATTATCCTCTACCGTGTGAACAAGAAGGATCAGGAGAAGCAGACGAAGGTCGACTTCAAAGTTTCGAATAGTGATATCATGTAATTCCTGAGGGGAGGGAGAGACTATGAAGAAGAAAATAAAGATTCCCCATATATTCGTTATTTTAGTCTGCATAGCAATCCTCTTTGCCGTTCTATCGTGGATCATTCCTGCCGGCGCTTACGACCGCGTGACGGACCCGAACTCCGGAAGAACGGTCATCGATCCAAACAGCTTCCACTATCTCGAAAAGACCCCGATCACCTTTATCCAGTTCATCTCGTCTTACTCTGCGGGCTTTATGAACGCCGCCAGCATGATCTTCATGACGTTGGTGGTGGGCGGCACGTTCGGTATCATCAACGAGCTGGGCATCATCCCGGCGGCGCTGGCGGCCGTTCTGAAAAAGTTCCACACCCGGCAGGAGCTGGCGGTGCCGTTTCTGATCCTCATTTTTGCCCTGTTTGATTCCTTCATGGGCGCGCCGGAGCTGTGCATGATCTTCCTACCCATGATCCTTCCGCTTATTTTGAGTCTCGGATTTGACACGATGACGGCGGTGGCGATCGTGATCTGCGGTAACTGCATCGGCTACAGCACCGGCATGGGCAACCCGTTCACCACAATCATCGGTCAGAAGATCTGCCAGCTCCCGCTCTACTCCGGCATGTGGTACCGCGCCATCTGCTTTGTGGTGTTCTATATCGCTACGACGTGGTACATCCTGCGGTACGCAAAGAAGATCCGGAAGAACCCCGAGCTCAGCGCGACCTATGAGGATGACCAGCTCCGCCGGAACGCCAAGACCGATGTTGATAAAAACGCCAGGCTTTCCGCAAAGAACAAGATCGCCTGCGCGTTCATCGTCGCCTGCTTCCTCTTCAACATCTACGGTGTGATCCGGCTCAGCTGGGATATTGCGGAGATGACCGGCCTTTTCCTTGTGATGAGCGTCGGCGCGGGCGTGCTCTCCGGCCATAATCTTACAGAGACCTGCAAAATGTTCCTGAACGGCGCCAAGGATATCCTTCAGGGCGCACTGGTCATGTGCTTTGCCCGGACGATCGCCGTGATCATGACGAACAGTAACAACCTGGACGTATTTGTCCACGCCATTTCCAAGCTGGCGTCGGCCTTCCCGCCGACGATCGCCATTGTGGGTCTGTTCCTTGCCGGCGTGCTCATCAACTTCCCAATCAACAGCGGCTCCGGCCAGATGAGCGCCACGATGCCGATCATGTCCCCGCTCGCGGATATCCTGCATGTCACGAAGCAGGGAGCGGTGCTGGCCACGCAGTTCGGCGACGGCTGGTCGAACACCATGTACCCGACGAACGCATCGTATATGGCAACGCTCGCCGTGGCCAAGGTCAACTGGACAGACTGGCTGAAATTCCAGTTCCCGCTCCAGCTCATGTGGACGGGACTGAGCATCGTAATGCTCTTCATCGCCCAGACCATCCAGCTCGGCCCATTCTGATACGGGCGGCACGATCGCTTTAACCCCCTCTCTTTTCTCTCCTGCCGCCCTGTGCGGCAGGAGAGATTCTAATTCAATGAAAAGGAGCTCGTTCCATGAAAAAAATACATGACTTTGATGAGCCGGTCGACCGCATCGGCACGGATTCCTATAAGTGGGACTGCGAGGGCGCGGGAGGGAAGTATATCCCGCTGGGCGTGGCCGACACGGACTTCCGCGCGCCGGAGGAGGTGTGCGCCGCCGTTCGGAAAAGAGTGGATTTCGGCGTGTTCGCCTATGGCAATCTGCCACAGAAACGCTTCACAGACGCCGTGTGTGCCTGGTACAAAAAGCGCTACGGTCTGACGCTGGACCCGCAGGCAGTGCGCCATTCGCAGGGACTCATGACGGGCGCACTGTGGATGATTCTCAATGCCTATACCCGTCCGGGCGACAAAATTCTTGTGCAGCCGCCGGTGTATAATACGTTCGGCATCGTCATCCGCGGTGCGGGACGCTTTGTGGAGAACAATGATCTTATCCTGAAGGATGGCCGCTATGAGATCGACTTTGACGATTTGGAAAAAAAGACCGCTGATCCGCGAGTGCGCATTCTTCTCGTCTGCAACCCTGCTAACCCCGTCGGGCGCGTATGGACGCGTGAAGAGCTCACGAGAATGTACGAGATCTGCAAAAAGAACCATACGTTGATTGTGAGCGACGAGATCCATGGGGACATTGTCTATGCTCCGCACCGGCACATCCCGTATTTCTCCCTTTCAGAGGAGATCGCAGACAACGTGATTGTCATGGGCTCGCCGAGCAAGACGTTCAATCTCGCGTGCTTTTATTCGGCCTATGTGGTCATTCACAACGAGGAACTGCGCGAACAGTACGGCATTGTTTACGAGGATTATCATTTTGATTATAACTATCTCGGCATCGAGGCGCTCATCACGGCTTACAACGACTGCGAATACTATGCCGACCAGCAAAACGAGTATCTGCACAAAAATATTGAGCTCGTAAAGAGCTTTCTTGCCCAAGCCATGCCGGAGGTGAAGGTGATCGAGCCGGAGGCAACGTATCTTCTCTGGATTGATTTTCGCGCGTGGGGGCTTTCTTCGCCGGAACTCGTTCGGCTCTTTGAGAGCGCGGGCGTCAAACTCAACAGCGGCGCAAATTACGGCGCACCCGGCGACGGGTTCCTCCGTCTCAACGTGGCGACGCAGACCACCGTGCTAGCAGAGGCGCTCCGGCGGATGAAGAAAGCGGCCGAAAACCGATAAAATATACCGAGTAAATATATAAAGAGCCTCGGACTGGATTGTCTATCCAGCCCGAGGTTTTATAGTTCTATGGCAATATCGTCTTTGGGGATCTTTGCCCAGTCGAAGAGCGGGATGAGCTCTTCGGCGGAGATCGGTTCCCGTTGGTCCAGCAGTCCCGCGGCGTGGGCGAGCGCGCCGAGAAGCTCCGGCGCGGTGTGCCTTCCGCGCAGAATACCGAGGTCAAGATCACGGTCGCGCTTGGAGAGCCGCCGTCCGTCCGGCGCGGTGAGCAGGGGGACGTGATAGTATTCCGGCGGTGCGGCGTTGAGCAGACGGTAGAGATACAGCTGCCGCGGCGTGGAAGAGAGAAGATCGCGCCCGCGCACGACCTGCGTTATACCGGCGTCGATATCATCCGCCACGACGGCGAGCTGATAGGCGAAAACGCCGTCCGCGCGCCGGAGAATAAAGTCCCCGCACTCGCGCGCGAGATTTTCGGCGTATGGGCCGTAATGCCCGTCCGAAAAGGCGATGCTCTCGTCCGGCACACGCAGCCGCCAGAGCGGGGCGCGCACTTTCGCTTTCGCCGCGCGCTCTTCTTCGGTAAGATCGCGGCAGGTGCCGGGGTAGATCGGGTGACCGTCGGAGGCGTGCGGGGCGTTCGCGGCGTTTTTGAGATCGCCGCGCGTACACCAGCAGGGATAGACAAAGCCCTCACCGCGCAGCCGGTCGAGAATGCTCTCATAGTATTCGCTGCGCGTGCTCTGATCCGGCTGCTCAGCGTCCCAAGTGAGACCGAGCCAGCGCAGATCGTCCTTTAATATTTCGGCGTTTTCCGCGCTGCACCGGAGCATATCTAGATCCTCGATGCGCAGCACGAGCTCGCCGTGCGCGGCGCGGACCGAAAGCCACGCGAGCAGCGCGGAGAACACATTGCCGAGATGCATCCGCCCGCTCGGCGTCGGGGCGAAGCGGCCGCGCTCGGCCATAAAACCGCCTCCTCAGATCGGCAGCGACAAACTCAGCGCCGCGAGCAGCGTGCCGACAAAGTAGCTCGCGCTGTTGCAGCGCAGGATCCAGTTTGCGCCGTGCTTGAATTTATGTACGGAAAGAATGTAATCGGAGATCATCATCAGAAAAACGCCCGCGCCGAAGAGCTTCACGCCGGGACTCGGGCATACGGCGGCAAGCACCGCGCCGAGAGAGCCGTGCATTGAAACGCTGAAAAGATACGCCGGGAAAACGCGCACGCTGCTGAAATCGATGAACTCCTTTTGATATAAGAGCATCGTCGTTCCCCAGAACAGGAGAAAGACCGCAGCGGCCGGAAACAGGATGCGCAGCGGAAGATGCTCATACCGCATGAGCATGATCTCATAGAACAGCAGACAGAAATTGCCGATGCTGAAGCAGATGCCGCCGCGGACGAAATCCCACAAAAGGAAAATGTCGCCGAGGAACGCAAAAAAGAGTCCGATCGGCAATATCATCCGCATGCTGAACAGCGGCGAGTGCAGCAGATACGCGCTCACGGCGTAGGCCTCGAAGAGCACGGCGAGCGCGATCTTATTTACGGCGCGGCGCTTGAAATTTCCGCTTGTCTCCGAAAAGAAGTAGAGACAAAGGATCGTCAAATATGCTATGATGAATACGCATCGAAGATAGATCATAAAAAACATCCTTCCCGTCAGAGCGTTCGGCGGAGAAGCGGTGGGATATTTTCATCATACCATATCCCGAACGAAAAGGGAACGGAAACTTGACAGCGGAACGGAGGAAAATCGGCGTATGCGCACATTGACGCTCACCGTGGACAAGGCGTGGAACGGCAGCACGGTAAAGCACCTGCTCCGCGCCCGGCTGCATATGGCCGAGGGATTGATTGCCCGGGTCAAGCTGCGCGAAACGGGCCTTATGCGAAACGGCGAGCGCGTTTTCACCAATGCGAGGCTCCGTACCGGCGACGTGCTTTGCGTCGAGATCGGCGACGAGGGCGCGGTGAACGAGGCGCTGCCCATCGCCGCGCCGCTTACCTTCGTCTATGAGGACGAGGATGTCGCCGTGCTCAATAAAAGCCCGGATATGGCGGTGCACGGCTCGACCGGGGGGCAGGGGTGTACGGTTGCAAACGCCCTTGCTGCGCTCTGGGGCAGAGACATGGCGTTTCATCCCGTGAGCCGGCTCGACCGTGGTACCTCGGGTATCATGGTCATCGCAAAAAGCGCGTATGTCCATGACCTTCTGCGCCGGATGCTGCATACGGACGCCTTCCGGCGGGAATATCTTGCTCTCGCGCGCGGCGCATTTCCGGACGATTCCGGAACGGTCGATCTTCCCATCGGGCGGGACGAAGCCGCGCCGACGAAGCGCGCCGTCACACCGGATGGGCAGCCGTCGCGCACGGAGTACACGGTTCTGGAGCGCTTTCCCACAGGCGCGCTGCTGCGCGTCCGCCCGCTCACGGGGCGCACACACCAGATCCGCGTACACATGGCGGCCATCGGCCACCCGCTCTTTGGCGACGCTCTCTACGGCTCGCCGGACGATATGCTCTCCCGCCCGGCCCTCCACTCGGCGTATCTTTCGCTCCGCCACCCCGTCACCGGGGAAACGCTGGAGCTCGCCGCTCCGCTGCCGGACGATCTCGAAAAAAAGATGGCGGCGCTCCGCCGCCGGTAAATACACCGCCCCCGCCTGCCGGAAGCACCGGCAGCGGGGGCGGTGTAATTATAGAAAGCTCATATCCTGAATATACCAGGTGCCGTTGCGGCGGATCCAGAGCATTTCGTATTCCACGAGGTTCTCGCGCGTTTCGTTGCGTGTCGCCGTGGTGAAGTTCGCCATGCCCTGACAGAGAAAGGCGTCTTCGCCGAGCGGGACATAGCCCCACGATTTGACCTCGTTGAACGTGACCGTGAAGCCGCGCGTCCAGTGCAGCGTGTCGAGCGCGTACTGGAAGTAGAGCAGCAGCGGCGAGCCCGGCACAACGTATCCGGCAGGGTAGTTCACCGCGGTGTTGCCCGCGCCGTATCCGGCGATCTCACGCATGTAGTTCTCCACACGCTCGTGGCACTCGTTTCGGAGTGCCTCGTTTCCGGGCAGCTCAAAGGTCGGGAAACCGTCGGCGCCGGTCATCGGCTCGAGCGGCGTGCCGTCCGGCAGCGTGGCCGTAAAGGCCGGATCGCTGTAAAGTCCTCCCGCGGCGTATACCGTGTAGACCGGCAGCGCTCCCGCAAGCTCGTCCGGAACATCCACATGCGTGGAGAGCGGGGCAAAGGAGACCGCCTGCGCATCGGAGAGCGGCGCACCGCCCGCCGTGACGGTCGCTTCCTGCGGCGCGGTCACGCGAAAGGCGTGCGTCCCGGCGTCCGGGACGGTATAGTCAAAGCGTGTGCCGTCCGAGTAGAGCAGAAGAACGCCCGCCTCACGCGATACGTCCACCTGCGCCGTCTCATAAATGCCCGGAACGGTGTACATCACGCGGTAAGGACAGGTGTCGAACTGCGTTTCAAGCTCCGATATGCCGGTGTAGGGAACATGACTGTCCGTTATATATTCCTCGCCGAGGGCGATGCCGTTTACGGAGACTGCCGAACCTTCCGGCACTGTGACGGTAAGCGTGCGTGCCTCGGCGTGCAGCGCATCGAGCGGCGCAGGTTCAACTTTCCACGCGCGGCTGGTCTTATCGTAGGCCGCGTTCAGCCGCAGAAGATCGTTTTCTCCGGCGGAGAGAATATAAACCGGCGCATTTCGCGAAGTGTTTTCACTGTCCCGCCGGAAGGAAAACTTTCGCCCCTGTACGGCGGCGTCGAAGAGGTCTCCGGCGACGGTCTCGGCATTTTCAAAAACGCTTGTCTCCGGCGCGCAGAGCGAAACGTATTTCGCGCGCCATTCGGCGGTATCGGTCGTGTCGAGAAGTTCCTGCACGGCGTCCTCCGCCGTGACCGGCGCAAGCGCGCCGCCGGGGGAGAAGTACATCCACGCGGCTGCGCCGCCGACGAGCGCAACAAACACGAGAAGGCAGATCAGAAGAAGCGTTGAGCGTTTCATATCCCGTCCTCCTTACTCTGCCGGCATCACGACGACTGCCGTGGGGATGCCCCGCGGCCCGCCGGATGTGTTACACACGTTCACATACTCGCCGTTGAAATACATATCGCTTGAAGCGCCGCCGTCCAGATTCCCGGCATTCACCGCGCCGTATTCTACCATGATCTCGGCAAGCTGCTGCCGGGAAACGCCGAGCACCGCGGGCTGGCGTCCCTGCAGCACAACAAAGATGACTGCGCCGTCCGCGCGCTGCCCGACGGCGGTGCGCGGCTCCACATAGAGCGCGTCCAGTCCCGGGCGGATCTCGCCGTTTTCTACAAGCGTAGGCCCGTAAGCTAAGGCCCACTGCAGTCCCATCTCCACGCACTGGCCGCCGTAAAACTCTCCCACATGGAGCTGGCCGGAGCCGTCCATGCCGACAGTGGAGGAATAGCCGCCCCAGAGAAGCTCGCCGTTGGCCACTACGTTGCCGATGGGCATGGCGCCCTTGCCGGCACCGCCGGGGTCCTCAAAGCCGCCGCCGTTGATGGCGAGCACCGCGCCGGAGTTTTCCGCGTGCTCCGCCACGGAGTAGCCGCGCATATCCGGACTGAACACCGGGCAGACGGAGACCTGCACACGCATCGGATCGTCGATCACGGCGATGTAGCCGCTCCAGCGCTTGCCGACGATGCGCGCTACGAGCAGCCCGTCCTCATCATAGAGAACTTCTTTATAGTTATACCCGTTCTCCGCGGCGTCCTCCGACGGTATGGGCGCGGGCGAGGGGGCTTCGCCGGTCTGCACGGCGGGCGCGGCGAAAACGGAGAGCGTCGTATCGTGCGCCGCGGCAGCGGCGGTCTCTCCGGCAGGGCCGGGCTGCGCGGACGCGGCGGCATACGCACCGTATGCAGCACCTCCCGCGACGACGACCGTCAGCGCCAGCGCCAAAACAACGCCGAGCGCGCCGGTCGTTTTTCTTTTTCCGTCTGCGGCCATAGCTTTCTCCTTTGATTCTATAATAATTTATTATATTATACCCAAGAAATAACAGCCGTGCAAGCGCTATTTAAGTTAACGATAAAATATTATGGTAAACAGAAAACGAGGCGGTGAAGAGGATAGAAGAAACAGCCGGTCCCGGCAAGGACGCGGGGTGAGCCGAGTTTTCCGCTTTCTTTCAGGGAAGCGATCCGGTCAGCCATCGCAGGCTTCGGGCATGCAAAAGAGCTTGCCGCCTGCAATTTGCAGACGGCAAGCTCTTTTAACCGTTTGAACGGTTTCGGTCATATTTTCACGCTTGGAGGTACTTCCTCTTCAGGTCTTCTTTTCAAAGGCGTACCCGCAGCGCGGACAGGTGATGCGGATCTTTCCCTTGCCGCGCGGGACGCGCACGACCTCCCTGCAGCTCGGGCAGCGGAAGAAAGCATACTCCTTTCTCTGGCGGAAGCAGCTTTTGAGCAGCCGGAACGAGCCGAAAAAGCGGTTCCGGTACGAAAGATATTTCCGGTTTTCCTCGCTCCGGGCTGCGACCTTCCGCGAGAAGATGCGCACATAGCACCAGATGAGCAGCGCGAGCGCCGCCGCGGAGAATACGGCGGAGAAGAAAGTGCTCTTCCCGCGCACGGCGACGGAGACGAGAATGCATATGCATCCGCATACGGAAAGAAACCGGCCGAGCGCATCTGCGCCGTACCGGCCGGCCATGAAGGCGGTAAAATTTCGGTTGGGGGAACCACGCCGCATAAAAAAGACCTCCGGGGAAAAAGGGCATTCCAACGCCCGCTTCTTTCATAGACTTTAATACGAAATCGTAAATAAGTCGTGAACTTTCCGCCGAATTAACAAAAAATTCATTTTTTGCCATGAACCGCTCGACGAAATATTGACAAAAATCGCCGCAGGCGGTATACTTTCATCAAAATTTTTATGTTTCCCGTAAGGGAGGGAAGGAAGATTATGCGTCCTGACGGAACCTTGGTAAAGCACGAGGATCCCATGTATTATCTCATCCCGCATTTTCTTACGAAGCGGTATGATGCGATGAATATGATCACGCTGGACATTCCGGAAATGCCCATGCGCGCCTATATGAACGAAAAGCGGAAAGAGGGAAAGCAGATCAGCCATCTCGCGCTGGTGCTCACGGCGTATCTCCATACGCTGGAAAAGTACCCCGCGCTCAACCGCTTCATCAAGGGGCGGAAAATCTATCAGCACAAGGATATCAAGGTCTCCATGGTCGTTCTGAAGCCGGACGGCGGCGACACGATGTCGAAGATCGACCTTCTTCCCACGGACGACGTGTTCGATGTGCAGGAGAAGATCACCGCCTATATTGATCAGAACCGCCAGACAGGCGAGGCAAACTCTCTCGACAAGGCGATGAACATTTTTGTCGAGAAGCTCGGCGGACTTACGGGCTTTCTGATTCGCGTAGTGTGGTGGCTCGACAGCGTCGGCCTCCTGCCGCAGTCGCTCATCGACGTGAGCCCCTTCCACGCGAGCCTTCTCATCTCGAATCTCGCAAGCATCCGCACGAACCACATCTACCACCATGTGTATGAGTTCGGCACGACGAGCATTGCCATCACCATGGGCAACATGCGCGAGGTGCCGCGCCGCGGCAAAGACGGCATCGTCTTTGACCGGTGCATGCCGCTCGGCGTCGTGATGGACGAGCGCATCGCCAGCGGCCATTATATGGCGCAGGCGTTCGCGCAGATCAAGAAATACCTTGCCGACCCGCGCCTGATGGAGCGTGAAAACCTTGACGCCGAGAAAGCGGCGGAGCAGAGCGCGGAAGCGGCGGAAAAAGCGGAATAATCCATGCATTCAGACGGTCTCCCCACGGCCTTGCCGCAGGGAGGCCGTTTTGACTTGGAAAAGACCCGGCAGGTTTTGACAGATACAACGCAGTGTGATATCCTAAAAAGAAACGGAATTCTTCTTTCGGAGGCGCAAATATATGCTTCACGATTTTAAACCGTCGGACGACGGACTCGATAAAGCCCAGCGAAAGGCGGAGATCGACCGGCTCCGCGAAAAACTCGCGGCGCAGCAGCAGAGCGTCATGGCGGCAAAGCTGCCGGTGGTCGTTCTCGTGGAAGGCTGGGACTGCGCGGGAAAGGGCCATCTTATCAACGAGCTCATCAGCGAGATGGACCCGCGGTTTTACCGCGTGGCGGTCTATAAGCGCGTGCCGGAAAACGAGGAGCGCTATCCGTTCCTCCGGAAGTTCTTCGAGCCGCTGCCGGAAAACGGCAAGTTCCTTTTTATGGACACCGGCTGGATGGAGGACTGCGTCTATAAATACCTGCGCCGGGAGATCACCGCGGAGGAATACGAGCGCCGCGTGGATGCGTGCAACATCTTTGAGCGGCAGCTGCGCGACAACGGATATATCGTTGTGAAGCTCTTTCTGCATATTTCGCGCGAGGAACAGCTCTCGCGCATCGCGGAGCTGCGCGAGAATATCGATACCGAGTGGCGCGTAACGGGCGACGATCTCTGGCAGCACAAGGAATACAAGGCCTTCCGCCGTGCCTACGGCGAGTTTATGGAGAAAACGTCCGTCTGCGGCGAATGGCACGTTCTCGACGCCGGAAACCGGAAAAAGCGCCTGCTCGCGGGCTTTCGCGCCATCACGGAGGCGATCGACAACGGTCTGGAAAATGGCCGCTGTATCGGCAAGGCGGGGAAGAACGATTTCCCGCTGCTCGGCACACCCTCGCTCCGCGACGCCGATCTCACAAAGAGCGTTGCCCCGGAGGAATACAAGGCCGAGCTCAAGCGCCTGCAGGAAAAGCTCGCGGCGCTCCATAATAAGATCTACCGCAAGCGCATCCCCGTCGTCATCTGCTATGAGGGCTGGGACGCCGCCGGAAAGGGCGGCAACATCCGCCGTCTGGCGTATCCGCTCGACCCGCGCGGGTTTGACGTGATTCCCATTGCAAGCCCCACGCCGGGCGAGCTTGCGAGGCATTATCTCTGGCGGTTCTGGACGCGCCTGCCGCGCAGCGGCCATGTGACGATCTTTGACCGCAGCTGGTACGGCCGTGTCATGGTCGAGCGCATCGAGGGCTACTGCGGCGAAGACGATTGGAAGCGCGCCTACGGCGAGATCAACGAGTTTGAAAAAGAGCTCGCCGATTACGGCACGATCGTTCTCAAGTTCTGGATCCACATCGATCCGGAAACACAGCTCGAACGCTTTGAGCTGCGGCAGAATACGCCGGAAAAGCAGTGGAAGATCACCGACGAGGACTGGCGCAACCGCGAAAAGTGGCCGCTGTATGAAACGGCGGTCGAGGAAATGCTGCAAAAGACGAGCACGGCGTATGCCCCCTGGCATATCATTGAATCCGTGGATAAGAAATACGCCCGCATCCGCGTTCTTCAGATCGTGACGGACGCGCTGGAGCAGGCGGTGAACGAGCATATCACCCGAGGAGTGAAGAAAGAATGTGCCAAGCCGAAAAAGGACCGGAGCTGACCGCCCCCGCCGCGCCGGAAGCATCGGAGCCGGAGACAGAGCTTCTTGCCGAGGCAAAGGCCGCGGGCCTGTTTCTGGACCGCGAGCTGAGCTGGCTGCAATTCAATCGGCGCGTGCTGGAACAGGCGGGCGATCCGACCGTGCCGCTTTTGGAGCGGCTCAAATTCCTCGGTATTTACCGCTCGAATCTCGAAGAGTTTTTCATGGTACGCGTCGGCTCGCTCACGCACCGCGCGGCGCTGCTGCCGGACGAGCGGGATGAAAAGACCGGCCGCACGCCCGGCGAGCAGGTGAGCGCCATCCTTGCCGCCGTTGCCGCGCAGCAGCCGCGCGAGGAACGCATCTACCGGCGGCTTCTGGAAGACATGCGCGACGCCGGGATCGACGTGCTGGACTTTCATAAAATGACGAAGCCCGAGGAGGTCGTGGCGAAAAAGTATTTCTCTGAGCTGCGCCCGCTCCTCTCGCCGCGCGTTGTGGACGGGGGACATCCGTTCCCGTTCATCGCCAACCGTGAGATATATGTGGCGGCGACGATCGGCAAGGGCGACGATTTCCGGCTCGGCCTTGTTTCGCTGCTGCGGCTCCCGCCGTGGCGCGTTGTGGAGCTGGACGGACGGCAGAAGGTGATGCTCACGGCAGAGCTCGTGCGCCACTTTGTGCCGCAGCTTTTCAAAAAGCAGGAGGTGCGCGACGCTGTCCTATTGCAGGTCACGCGCAATGCCGACGTGTTCATCGACGATGACCTGCACGGATACGACGCAGACTTCCGCGCCAGCATGGAAAAAATGCTGCGCAAGCGCAAGCGCCAGCAGCCGGTGCGTCTTGTGATCGGCGGCAAGCCGTCCGCAAGGCTGCGCGCGGCGCTCATCAAGGATCTCAAGGTCCCGGAGAGCAACGTGTTCACCACGAAGCTGCCGTTCGACCTCTCCTTCGGCTCCGGCGTGAAGAAAGCGCCCGGCATGAAATACGCCGAGCGCCGCAGCCAGAAAACGGTGAAGCTCCAGAAGGGCGAGTTTTTCCCGTATCTGGAAAAGAAGGATCTGCTGCTGTCGTACCCGTTTCAGAGCATGAGCGCGTTCGTGGAATATCTCTACGAAGCGGCGGACGATCCGGACGTCGTGTCCATCCGCATCACGCTCTACCGGCTCTCGGCAAGCAGCAAGGTTGCCGCAGCGCTCGCGTATGCCGCCGACAGGGGAAAGAGCGTGCTCTGCCTTCTGGAGCTGCGCGCCCGGTTTGACGAGCAGAATAATATTGACTATTCCGAGGTGCTCGAAGACGCCGGATGTCAGGTCATTTACGGCCTGCCGGAGATGAAGGTGCACAGCAAGCTCTGCCTCATCACGCGAAAGCGCGGCGAGAGCGTGCAGTACTTCACGCAGGTCGGCACCGGAAACTATAACGAGGTCACGAGCGAGCAGTACACCGATCTTTCGGTCATTACGTCCGACGAGCGCGTCGGGCGCGACGCCGCGCAGACGTTTGAAGCGCTCGCCACCGGCCAGACGCCGCCGGAGACGGAAGCGCTCTGGGTCGCCCCGCTGAGCTACCGCTCCCGTGTGCTGGAACTCATTGAGGCCGAGACCGCGAAGGGGGAGGCCGGGCGCATTGCGATCAAGGTCAACTCCATGAACGATATCGGCGTTATGACCGCGCTCATCCGCGCGTCCCGCGCGAGCGTGCGCACGGAGCTTTTCATCCGCGGCATCTGCTGCCTGCGGCCGGGCGTCGCGGGGTATACGGAGAATATCACGGTGCGCAGCGTTGTGGGGCGGTATCTCGAGCATTCGCGCATCTTCGCCTTCGGCGAGGGTGCGGAACAGCGCATTTTCATCGGCTCCGGCGATCTTCTCAACCGCAACACCCGCCGCCGCGTTGAGGCGTTCATCGAATGCGTCACGCCGGAAACGCGCGAGGGCGTGCTGGCCATTCTCGACGCGCTGCGCGCTGACCGGGAGAAGAGCTGGACGATGCAGCCGGACGGGAGCTATTCCCGCGCCGAGACCGTCCCCGGCACGGCGAGCCACGACACGCTCTATGAGTACTTCGGAGAAAAGACCGTGGAACCGCTCCCGCCGGAGAAGAAACACGGCTGGCTCTGGCGGCTCTTCCATCCGAACAAGAAAAAACTGCACGGAAATGAGGCATAAGGCTATGAACGATGCATTGGCGCTGGTATTTGATGTCGGAACGCAGAGCGTGCGGGCAATGCTCTTCGATGCCGCCGGACACATTGTCCGCTCGGCGCAGGACATTTATGAGCAGCCCTATTATTCCCGCAATCCGAACTGGGCGGAGCAGCGGCCCGATTTCTATTTTGAGCATATATGCATCGTCTCCCAGCGGCTGAAGGATCAGTCCCCGGAAGATTTTGCGCGCGCCGCGAGCGTCGCGGTGACGGTGTTCCGCGATACGACCGTCTGCATGGGCAAGGACGGGCGGCCGCTGCGCGACTGCATCCTCTGGATGGATCAGCGCCGCGCCGAAAACCCGAAGCCGCTCCCGGCAGAACGCAGGGCGATCTTCGCGCTCGCCGGTATGACGGAGACCGTTGAAATGCTCCACCGCACCTCGGCCTGCAACTGGATCGCCGAGAACGAGCCGGAGCTTTGGAAGAAAACGGATAAGTACGTCTGCCTGTCCACGTATCTCAACTATCGCTTCACCGGCCGCATTGCCGACAGCAGCGCGAGCCTCATGGCGAAGATCCCCTATGACTACAAAAACCGCAAGTGGGACAAAAACGGTCTCACCCGCTGCGTGTACGATATCCCGCAGGATAAGCTCTGCGAGATCTTGCCCTCCGGCTCGGTCGTCGGCGGCGTGACGCCGGAGGCGTCGCGGCTGACCGGCATCCCGGCGGGGCTGCCGATGCTCGCCACCGGCTCGGACAAGGGCTGCGAGACGATCGGCCTTTCCGTCATCCGCGAGGATCAGGCGGCGCTCTCGTTCGGCACGAGCTGCACCGTGCAGTTCACGACCGGAAAGTACTTTGAACCGACGCCGTTCATGCCCGCGTACCCGGCGGTGCCGAACGACATGTATAACCCGGAAATTCAAATTCTGCGCGGCTACTGGATGCTCACCTGGTTCAAGCAGAACTTCGCCCAGGCGGAGGTCGAGGCGGCCAAGGCGCTCGGCTGCTCGGCGGAGGAAATTTTGAACAAGCACCTCGGGGATATCCCCGCCGGGAGCGACGGTCTGCTCGTGCTGCCGCACTGGACGCCGGGCCTCTCCACGCCGAACACGCGCGGCGCGATGATCGGCTTTACCGACCATCACACGAAATACCACATGTACCGCGCCATCATCGAGGGTCTGAACTTTGCCCTCATGGACGGCATGTACGGCATGGAGCGCCGCTCGGGGCAGAAGATCCGCCATCTCTATCTCGGCGGCGGCGGCAGCCGCAGCGACGAGATCTGCCAGATCACGGCGAATATGTTCGGCCTTCCGGTCTCCCGCATCCAGACGCACGAATCCTGCGCGCTCGGCGCGGCCATCTGCTCGTTTGTATCGCTTGGGAAATTTACCTCCTATGAGGACGCCATCGCCCACATGGTGCGGATCCGTGATACGTTCACGCCGGACGCGGAGGAGCATAAGCTCTATGATCGCATCTACCGCGAGGTCTACCGCCGGTACTACCGCGCCGTGACCCCGCTCCATAAGCTCCTCGGCGCGATCACGCGCAAGGAAAAATAAGAAAAACCGTTCTCTGCATGAAGCGCAGAGAACGGTTTTTCATTCATCGTATACGACCGGCGGGCGGTCGGGGTCGAGAACGCTGTCCACGTCGAAAAAGAGCTCGTTTAAAATATCGCGGTAATACGTCATCGAATAACCGCCGATCTCAATGCGCGACTGAAGCGCGTAATTATCGTACAGCTCGTTGACCACATGGTCGTCCACGGTGCAGTAGATATTGAACCCGGCATTGAGCACATGCTGCAACGCCTCGCCCGTCGCGCGGTAGCCGAAGGGGGCGAGAAAGAGGTTCGTTTCACCGATCCACGGCGACACGCGATTGACCCACTTGTTGATGTCGTAATAAATTTTATCGGGGATGCAGCCCGTGCCCCAGAAGCCGTACACGCCGGAGTTGTGCGTATAGCTGTGGCTGGCAAAGCTCCAGCCGTCGGCGCGCAGCGCGTCGGCGACTTTTTTGATCTCGGTCTGGTATTCGGGATCGTCATAACTCGGGTAGCCGAACGCTCCCTGAAACCCGGTGAGCGCGATCGTTCCCTTGTGCCCGTTCCACGAGAAGTCCGGGTGCTCGGCAACAAAAGCGTCCACAACGCCCATCACATCGCCGTCTGCGATGATGTCCACGCCGCCGGAGGGGTTCGGCACCTCGTAGAGCAGCGCACCGGCATCATCGACGAAAAGCCGCCGCGCGTACCCGTCGCCGTAGGCATACGCCACATCGTCCACCGAGAGGATGAGCGGCATTTTTCCGGTGGGCAGCAAAATCTCCTTTCGCTGCATTCTGCCGTCTGCCATCTCATAGCACTCGTTCAGATCATAGAGCACATACCCGCGCTCGTAGAGCTGCGGCAGGATCTTTTCGAGCTCCGCCTTTTCCGAGAACCCGGCGTTGTAGCCGCCCATCGGCGTTTCACGGTCGGTGAACACCATTTCGGGATAGACGATCAGACTGTGGAAAAAGATGTGCCGTATTTCGCCCTCATAGGGAACGAGCGGCTCCGGTGTCGGCTCGGGTGTCGGCGTCGGCTCTGCGGTCGCGGTGGGGGAGGGCGTCGGCTCCGCGGTCGCCGTGGGCGACGGCGTTGGGAAAAAGATGTCGAGCGCGCTGCCGCTGCACCCGGCGAGGAGCGCCGCGCAGAGCAGCGCCGTGAGAAGGAAAAATATCTTTCGTTTCATCATGCTCTCATACTATCCGCCGCGCCGGAAAAAGTCAAGGCAAGAAGATTTCCAAATCTTGGATGCGCGGTATTGACAATGTTGTGAACGCTGTATATTCTTGAATTATATAAATATGCTGTTCGACATTTGAATTTTAAATGGAGGAGCGTGGATCGGATGCGGAAACGGATATGGGTGATGCTTGCTTTTTTTCTCGTCCTTGGCATCGTGAGTTTTTCTGTGCAGAGTGGGCCCCATTGCAATACACACCGCCTGCAAGTAAACGATCAACCGATACTCATGTATGAGACTCCGGAGGAAGCGTTATCTTCTATGACAGAGAGTCCTCTGCTGCCAGAGGTGAACCGGCTGAGTCTGTCGTGCAAGGGAGGCAGGCCGGAACATGATATTCAGCTTTATCTTCGCTTGGCCAAGGAAAACGACGGAACGATCCTGACTTCCCCCTATGCCACGCTATATAATTTTTCGCCAACCCAAGACGAAGCTGCCTTTGCCATGAATGATGTATTGAATCTGGATGAGGCATCAAATTATGATCTTGTTCTGTTTGAGCTGATTACGTATAAAAAAGCGGCTGCACCCACGTATCAATATGCGGTTTTCCGCTAAACGTCATTTTCTTAAAGCGAACAAAGCGAAAGAGGACGGGAGCACCGTCCTCTTTCGCTTGAGCGTGTCAAAAAAATATTTTTGACACGCTCTCAAACGAGACCCGCTACGCTGGGCTCTCGTTTGAAAAGGCTGCGGCTCGCCGCAGCGCACTCGCTGTGCGCCGTTGGCGCACAACTCGCACGTTTGCGAGCCGAAATGTATTTTCTCCGACGCACATGTCGCCGGAGAAAATGATCAGAACTTTATTTGCGCCTGCGGGCGCAAACTCTGCGAGGCTTTTTTGACAGTCTGTAGCGAAAGAGGACGGGAGCACCGTCCTCTTTCGCTTCCAATGGAAAGAATCAAAAAATCCCGTGATTGTACTTGATCTGTCCGTATAGAATGAATGCCAGACCGACGGCGAGCCCCGGAAGAACGATGAACGAAACGGCAGCCTCATTCCGCAGGGAAACAAAAAACGCCGCGGCGAGCGAAACGCCGATGATGAGCGTTCCCGTGCCGACGGCGCGGCCGTATTTCGGGATGTCCTCTTCTCTGACGTTCCGGCGGTTGTAGGCGTGGATCGTGCGGATGTTCCCCTTTATATTCACCGCACCGAGAACGGACAAAAGAATGCCCACAATGAGCAGCAGATAGTTTTCCATAACGGCCTCCTTAAAAATAAAACAGCTCTTCAAATTTCTTATCCAGAGCGATGCAGAGGACTAAGGCAAGCTTTGCCGTGGGATTGAATTGGCCCGTTTCAATGGAGCTGATCGTATTTCGTGATACGCCTACCATCTCGGCAAGCTGCGCCTGAGAAAGCACCTTTTCCGTACGAGCCTCCTTCAGCCGGTTTCGGAGTTTCAGCTCATCGTTCATCCGCGCACCCCAACGAGCCGTACAGCGAAAAGAACAAGGAACAGGAGAAACATGGCAAAATACAAAATGGCGAGCGTCAGGTCCGTTTTCCTTTTCTTTTTTCGGTATGTCACCAGACTGTGCGTGCCGAGAATGCTGAAATAAATGACCCAGGGACTGTAGAGCATCGTTCCGGTCGCCCAGACGAAGACCACGGACACCAGACAGCACACACATGCGCCGACACGCCCGGCAATATTCCCGGCCTGCTGTGCTGTTGCCGCTTCCGCAAGATCCCGGTTCTTGTTTTCCCGGCGGCTGATCGCCAGAATTTCTTCCTTTTCCATATCGATCCTCCTATGCCAAGTTTTCTTGTCGTTATTATAGCAATGCCAAGTAAACTTGTCAACAGGAAACAATGCTCCTTGCCCGGCGCGGGGAATTGTGGTAAAATTCATATCCAATCTTTTGAAGGAGACACCACGCATGGATAAATTCGCCCCCCTTCTTGCGAAGGAGTTTTCGCGCCGGGAGGAGCATATAGAGAACATCCTCCGTCTGCTCGACGAGGGCAACACCGTCCCATTCATCGCGCGCTACCGCAAGGAGATGCACGGCACGACCGACGATCAGACCATCCGCGCCATCGCGGACAGGCTCGCGTATCTGCGCGGTCTCGACGAGCGCAAGGCCGCCGTCGTGAGCGCCATTGAAGCGCAGGGCAAGCTCACGGACGAGCTCTCCGCCGCCATCGAAAACGCGCAGACGCTCGCCGAGGTCGAGGATATTTACCGCCCCTACAAGCAGAAGCGCCGCACGCGCGCCACGATCGCGCGTGAAAAGGGACTTGCCCCGCTCGCGGAGCTGCTGCTCTCGCAGACGGTCACATCCGGCACACTGGAAGCGCTGGCCGCGCCGTATGTGAATGAGGAAAAAGGGGTTATGTCAACTGATGACGCGCTCGCCGGTGCGGGCGATATCATCGCCGAAACGATCTCGGACGATGCCGCCATCCGCGCCGCGCTCCGGCGGCTGTACCGCACGCGCGGCGTGCTCTGGGCAAAGGCCGCAACGGACGAGGACAGCGTGTACCGCCTGTACTATGACTACCGCGAGCCGGTGTTCAGGGTGCAGGGCCACCGCGTTCTCGCGGTGAACCGCGGCGAGCGGGAGGGAATGCTCAAGGCCGGCGTGGAGATCGAGGACGCGCTCGCCCTGCAGGAGATCCGCCGGGCGGTGTTCCGCGACATCAGCATCTCAAATGCTTTCGTAAATGCCTGCTGTGAAGACGCTTGGCGGCGACTCATTGAGCCGTCCGCGGAGCGGGAAATCCGCGGCGAGCTGACGGACGCGGCGGACGAGGCGGCCATCCGCGCCTTCGGACAGAATCTCCAGCCGCTGCTGATGCAGCCGCCGCTCCGGAACCGCGTCACGATGGGCTTTGACCCGGCATACCGCACCGGCTGCAAGATCGCCGTCGTGGACGAGACGGGTAAGGTGCTGGAAACCGGCGTTGTGTACCCCACGCCGCCGCACAACCGGAAGGACGAGGCACGCAAAACCCTCACCGCCATGATCCGCCGCCACGGCGTTACCGCCATCGCCATCGGCAACGGCACGGCGTCCAAGGAGTCGGAAATCTTTATCGCCGACATGATCCGCGACCTTCCCGGCGTGGCCTACATGGTCGTAAACGAGGCGGGGGCGAGCGTCTATTCGGCGTCCAAACTCGGCGCGGAGGAATTTCCGGATTACGATGTTTCGCTCCGCTCCGCGGTATCCATCGCGCGGCGCTTGCAGGATCCGCTTGCCGAGCTCGTGAAGATTGAGCCGAAGAGCATCGGCGTCGGGCAGTACCAGCACGATATGCCCCCCGCGCGGCTGGACGAAACGCTCCGCGGCGTGGTGGAGGACTGCGTAAACTCCGTTGGCGCCGATCTGAACACGGCGTCGGCGCCGCTCCTTTCCTATGTCGCCGGGCTCAATGACACGGCGGCGAAGAATATCGTGGCCTACCGCGAGGCAAACGGGGCGTACCCGTCGCGCGCCGCGCTCAAAAAGGTGCCGCGCATCGGGCCAAAGGCGTTTGAGCAGTGCGCGGGCTTCCTGCGCGTGACGCAGGGGAAAAACGTTCTCGACGCGACCGGTGTCCACCCGGAGTCTTACGCCGCGGCGGAAAAGCTGCTCGCCCTGTGCGGCTATACGGAGGCGGATGTGCGCGCGCACCGCGTCGGAGAGCTGCGTGAGCGCGTAAAGGCGCTCGGCGAGGAAAAAGCGGCGGCGCACTGCGGCGTCGGCGTGCCGACGCTCTCGGACATCGTGTCCGATCTGATGAAGCCCGGCCGCGACCCGCGCGACGAGCTGCCCGCGCCGCTGCTGCGCACCGATATTCTGGAGCTCAAGGATCTGAAGCCCGGCATGAAGCTGCGCGGTACGGTGCGCAATGTTGTGGACTTCGGCGCGTTCGTCGATATCGGCGTGCATCAGGACGGCCTTGTGCATATATCCCGCCTTTCGGACAACTTTGTGCGAAAGCCCTCGGACGTCGTCCGCGTGGGCGACGTGGTGGATGTTGCCGTCGTCGAGGTGGACGCGGCGAAAAAGCGCATTGCGCTTTCAATGCTCGCTGCCGACGTTGGCAGAAACTGACAGAAAAAAGTCAAAATTGTAACTTGCCCGAGCGCCCCGCGGCCCGTATACTTGATTTACATAAAAAACGCTTTTTTTCACTTATGTAAATCATGAAGGAGGCGCACCATGCGCATTACATACATCCAACACAGCGCATTTCTTGCGGAATGGGAGGATATTGTCTGTCTTTTTGACTATGCCGAGGGCGAGCTGCCGGAGATAGACCGCGATAAGCGCCTGTGCGTTTTCGCGAGCCACCATCATTCCGACCACTTCAATCCGGAGATATTTACCCGCTTTGCCGACCACCCGCGCCACACGTTCATTCTCTCGGACGATATACGCACCGTTCCTGCCGGGGAAAAGGCCCCGGTTGTCCGCACAGGGCCAAACTGCCGCCGCATCTTTCCGGGCGGAAAGAGGGGGGCGATGAGTGTTTCCACCATAGGCTCGACCGACTGCGGCGTTGCGTTCGTTGTAAACTACGCCGGAAAGACCGTATACCACGCGGGCGATCTCCACTGGTGGGCGTGGCCGGACGATACGCCGGAGGAGGAGCGCGATATGAAAAACCGCTACTTTGCCGAGATCGCCAAGCTCAACGGCGTCCGGCTGGATGCGGCGTTTCTTCCGCTCGACCCGCGTCTCGGCGCAAACTACTGGATGGGCTTTGACGCCATGATGCGCTCGGCGGACATCCGCAAGGCGTTCCCGATGCACATGTGGGAAAAGTATGAGTATATCCCCAAGTTCAAGGCGATGAGCGTAACGGAAGCCTACCGCGATAGGATCGCCGATATAACCGCGCCCAACCAGACATTCACGATCTGAAAGGAAGAAAAGCCATGCAGTTCAAAATGATCCATGAAAACTATAACGTCTGCGACCTTGCCGCCTCACTTGCGTTTTACGAGAAAGCGCTCGGCCTGCACGAAAAGCGGCGCAAGGAAGCCGCCGACGGCTCGTATATCATCGTGTATGTCGGCAACGACGCTTCCGACTTTGAACTCGAGCTCACGTGGCTGCGCGACCATCCGCAGACCTACGACATCGGCGAGGAAGAATTCCATCTTGCGTTCCGTGCGGACGATTTCGCCGCGGCGCACGCGCTCCACAGCGAAATGGGCTGCATCTGCTTTGAAAACGACGCCATGGGCATCTACTTCATTCAGGATCCGGACGGCTACTGGCTGGAGATCGTCCCGACGAGATAAAATCTCCCGGCGAACACGGAGAAAACGTATGATTTATTTAGAAACGGAGAGGCTGTCTCTTCGGAATCTGGAGCTATCCGATGCGGAAAGCATCAGCGGATACCGAAACGACGAGACATGCCGACGGTATCAGCGGTGGGAAGCCTTCACGCTTCCGGATATCGAGGCGTATATTGAGAAGTTTCAAAGCGATGTTTTCCTGTCAGACAAGCAGGAACAGCACTTTGGGATCGCCCAAAGAAACAGCTTGGAGCTTGTAGGCGAACTGGCGTACTTTTATAAGCCGGGGGACTGTATCACGCTGGGTATCACCGTTGCCCCTCGTTTCCAGAGAAACGGATATGCCTGCGAAATGCTGCGGGAAGTGATCCGTTCCGTCCGGGAAAAGTATCCGACACTGGATATTGTGGCGCTGATCGACAAAGACAATCGGAAAAGCCAGTGCCTTTTTGAAAAGCTGGGTTTTCGGCAGGAGTGCTACGCGGATTCGATTGCCTCTTTTGTTTATGTGCTCTCTGCATAGGAAAAGTCCGCGGCGAAAATACCGCGGGCTTTTCCTATTTCGGAAACTGTGCTATACTGAAAAAAACACAGCAGGAGAATATTATGTCAACTAATACACTGTATCTCGGCTACCATGTATCCTCTGCCGGAGGGTATATGGCGATGGGGAAGCGCGCCGCGGCGCTCGGCGCGAACACGTTTGCCTTCTTTACGCGCAATCCGCGCGGCGGCGCGGCGGCCAAGGTGGAGGAAGCGGACGTCGCGGCGTTCCGCGCGTGGGCGGCCGAACAGGGCTTCGGCCCGCTCGTGGCGCACTCGCCCTATACGCTCAACCCGTGCAGCGACAAGCCCTCGGTGCGCGACTTTGCCAAACGCGCCTTTACGGAAGATCTGGAGCGCATGGAGCTCACGCCCGGCTGCTTTTATAATTTTCATCCCGGCAGCCACGTCGGGCAGGGGACGGAGGCCGGAATCACGATGATCGCGGAGCTCTTAAACGCCGTTCTCACGCCGGACATGCATACGATCGTCCTTCTGGAGACAATGGCCGGAAAGGGCAGCGAAATCGGCGGAAAGTTTGAGGAGCTGCGCGAGATCATCGACCGCGTGGAGCTGAAAGACAAGCTCGGCGTCTGTCTCGACACGTGCCACATCTGGGACGGCGGCTACGATATCGTCTCCGACCCGGACGCGGTGTTTGCCGAGTTTGACCGCGTGATCGGTCTCGACCGGCTCAAGGCGGTACATCTCAACAACTCCCTCAACGGTCTCGGCAGCCATAAGGACCGCCATGCGAAGATCCGGGAGGGCGTTCTGCCGGAGGATGCGCTGGTGCGCATCGTCTGCCACAAAGCCCTTGCCGGGCGGCCGTTCATTCTCGAAACGCCGAACGACGACGCCGGGTACGCCGCAGAGATCGCGTGGCTGCGGGAAAAGTGGGAGGTGCGCCATGCGTGAGATCAAAGCCGTCCTCTGGGACGTGGACGGTACGCTTCTGGACTTTCTCGCCGCCGAGCGCGAGGCAATAAAGACTTGCTTTTCTCTCTTCGGTCTCGGCGAGTGTACCGATGAGATGATCGCGCAGTATTCCGCCATCAACGTCCGCTGGTGGCAGGCGCTCGAGCGCGGCGAGTATACGAAGCCGGAGATCCTGGTCGGGCGCTTTGCGGAGTTTTTCACCGCGCGCGGCATCGACACCGCCGTTGCCCCGGCGTTCAACGCGGAATACCAGCTCCGTCTCGGCGATACGATCAAGTTCTGCCCGCACGCGCTCGAAACCGTGCAGGCCCTCCGCGGCATAGCTGCGCAGTGCGCCGTGACGAACGGTACGAAGATCGCGCAGGACAAAAAGCTCGAACGCTCGGGGCTTGATACACTGCTCGACCCGATCTTCATCTCCGAGGTCGTGGGGGCGGAAAAGCCGTCGCCGGCGTTCTTTGCCCCGGTGTTCGCGGCATTTCCCGGCATAAAGCCGGAGGAGATGCTGATCGTCGGCGACTCGCTCACGAGTGATATCCGCGGCGGCGTCAACGCCGGAATACAGACTTGCTGGTATAACCCCCACGGCCACGCTGCGCCGCCGGAGCTCCGTATCGACTACACGGTCTCGGACATCGCCGAGGTGCTGCAAATCGTGGAAAAAAGCGCGCAGTGAATGGTGAAATTTGACCTATTGACTTTTCCGCGTCAAGTGGATAGAATCATCTGACTTTCAGATGATTTATCAGGAGGAAGCAAGGTTTCATGGAAACTGCAACGCTCAGAAAGGGCAAAATTTTCGGCCCGGCGAGCTTTTATAAAAAGGCGCTGCTCATCGCGCTGCCGGTCATGCTGCAGATGCTCATCCAGAACATGGTGTCGCTCATCGACAACTTCATGGTCTCGGGTCTCGGCGACGTGAAAATGTCCGGCGTCAATATCTCCGGCCAGATCCTTTTCGTATTCATGGTGCTGCTCAACACGATCTGCACCGCGGGCGGCATCTTCATGTCGCAGTATTACGGCGCGGGCGATAAGCGCGGTATGCGTCAGGCGCTGAGCTTTAAGGCGGTGCTCGCGGCGGTGGCGATCGTTCTGTATCTTCTCGTGTGCATGGTGTTTCCGCGGCAGATACTCTCGCTCATGGTTGTCGGCAACTCACAGGCGGACGCCATATTGGACGAGGCCGTGAAGTACATGTTCCTCATGGGCTTCAACGGTATTCCCATGGCCATTTCCACGATCTGCTCGTCGTCCCTGCGCGAGATCGGCCGGGTGCGTACGCCGCTTTACATCTCCGTTATTGCCACGCTCGTCAACACGTTTTTCAACTGGGTGCTGATCTACGGCAATCTCGGCGCGCCGCGGCTCGAGGTACAGGGCGCGGCCATCGCCACGATCATCGCGCGTCTCACGGAAATGACGATGTTTCTCATTTTCATTGCCGTCAAGCGCCCGCCGTTTTCCGCTACGCCGAAAGAGCTTGTGAGCGTAGATTTCCCGCTCTTCTTCCGCATGCTCAAAAAGGGCTCGATGGTGCTTGGCTCGGAAATGCTCTGGGTCATTTCCGAAACGGTCACGACCGCGCTTTACAATGGCCGCGGGGGCGCGGACGTCGTCTCCGGTATGGCGGCGAGCTTCGCCATTGCCAATCTCTTTTTCGTGGCATTCAGCGGCATCACAACGGCGACCGGCGTTATCCTCGGCTCTACGCTCGGCAGCGGTGAACTGGACAAAGCCCGGCAGGAAAAGCGCTGGCTTATGACGGCGGGGGTCGTGTTCGGGTTCTTTATGATCTTTGTCGGATTGCTCACCGTTCCGCTCATCCCGGTGGTGTTCGGCCATTTGAGCGCAAGCGCCCAGAGCATCACGCGCCAGATGATCGTTCTCATGTCGCTCTTTATGCCGCCGTGGGTGTATATCAATGTCCAGCTTGCCGTGTCCCGCGCCGGAGGCGATACCGCCATGGGCCTATGGGTGGACGCCACAACGACGCTTCTTATGATCATCCCCGGCATCTTCCTTGTAGCGCGCTATACGACGATCGGCCCGGTGGCCATGTACGGCATGGTCAAGGCCGTAGACTTCGTGAAAATCACCATCGCGCACTTCATGCTCAAGCGCGAGCGCTGGGTGCGCAATCTCACGGACATTGTCCAGCCGGTAAAAACAACGGAATGATCCGAAAAACAATAAAGGCTCCCTTCACGTTTTTTTAAACGTGAAGGGAGCCTTTTTCCGTATTTACAGCGATTCCACGAACGCGGCGATGCGCGTGTCGATCTGTCCGGCGTCGAGCTGGGAGTAATCGGTCTCCAGCGCCATATACGGCACGCCCAGACTGCGGCAGAGCTCGCGGAGAGAACGGCCTTCGATGAGATAAGTGTGGCAGCTCGAAAGGGCGATATCGAGCACAGCATCGGCGTGAAATTCCTCGATGAGCGCCGGGACCATATCGAACCGGCGGCGGTTCGGCGTCATCACGGCGCAGCCGATGGTGAGATAGGCGTCGGCAATGGCGCTCAGAATATCCTTCGCCCCGGCGTCTACGTGGCAGCGCGCCGGTTTGATGCCCGCGCAGTTTTCAAAGCAGACGACCTGCGCGCCCGCGCGCTCCGCCGCGCCGAGCACCTTCTGGTACACGCCGCCGATCGGGCAGCCGGTGACGAGAAGCCGCGGTCCCCCTGCCGTGGCGGAGGGCTTTGTTTCCCGCAGACGCGCGGCAAGCTCCTCCACATGCGCCACAGCGTGGGGGAGGTCAAAATCAAACCCCAGCCCGTCGAGTACCTTATAAAGCTCCGTGCCGGAAACGGGCGCGGGGTCGGCGCGCAGCACTTCCATGAGATGGGAGCGGGCCTCGCGCAGCGCGTTTCTTTGCCGCGCCGCGGCGCGCAGCGCATCGTCCGTGATCTCCGCGCCGAAGCGCTCTTCAAGATATTCCTTCAGCCGCCGCACCTCGGCGCGCCACATATCGCGCGCATACGGAAGATCGACGCCCTGCGGCAGATGCAGCAGAAAGAGCTCCTTGCCGCGCGCCATCAGCTCATACATCTTTTTCTTCCCGTCGCACGTCGTCTCGCCGACAATGAGATCGGAAAAGTAGGTATACGGGCACTTGTCGCTCACATAGAAGCCGTAGCTCGATTTGATGAGCGGGCAGAGATTGCGCGGCAGATCGACCTCTGCGGCGGGGATCGTCTCGGCGCTCATGCCGCAGAGACTCACGGCGAGCATCCCGGCGGCGTCCAGGATCTCCAACGGCGTAAACGTGCAGAACGTACCGGCCACGCGCCGCCCGCCTTCTTTGGCGGCCTTCACCTTGAGAAAGCCCGCTTTGCGCGCGTCGGAATAGGCTTCAAATGTTTCGGGAAGAGAGAGCTCCATACTTGTGTGACCTCGTTTCTTGTTATCGGGAGAGCCTGCGCGCGGCGAGCGCCGCGCCGATGGCCCCGGCAAAACGCCCCTGCGGATGCGTGAGGACCGGCGCGCCGAGCTTTTCGGCAATGGCGTCGGGCAGGTATTCCGTCTGGCAGAGCCCGCCGGTGAGACATACCGCGCCATAGCTCCCGCCGAGCTTTTTTGCCTGTGTGACAACCTTTCCGGCAATGGAATCCACGACCGCATAAGCGATATCCTCGCGCGGCGCGCCCTGACCGATGAGACTTACGACCTCACTTTCGGCGAACACCGTGCAAATCGAGCTGATGGACGCGCCGCCGCCGCGCGCGGCAAGCGCACACAGCTCCTCGGGGCGCATACCGAGCCGGTTCGCCATGATCTCGAGAAAACGCCCCGTTCCGGCGGAGCACTTGTCGTTCATAAGAAAGTCCTGCACCGCACCGCCGGATACGCCGATGACCTTCGTATCCTGCCCGCCGATGTCGATCACGAGAAGATCGTCCCGCCTGTGCAGAAAGCACGCGCCGCGCGCATGGCAGGTGATCTCCGTGACGCTCTTTCCGGCATACGGCACGGCGACGCGCCCGTACCCCGTCGCAACACAGGGGCACGCTTCCGGCGAAAAGTGCGCCGCTTCGAGCTCGGCGCGGATGCTCTCCGCCGTGTCCACACTGCTCCAGCCCGTCGGCCGCGCCGAGAGCAGGGCGAAAGACCCGTCGGCGGCGAGTACCGCCGTCTTTGCGCAGGTGGAGCCGATATCGATGCCGATGGCGTAGTCCATGCCGTGATTCTCCCCTCGTTTTTCTCGCGCCTACTATAACACGCCTTTCGCTCTTTTGCCACGGTAATTGAAAAAACCGAAGAAAGCGACGAGAGCAGCGAAAAAGCCGATAAAAATCCATTATCCCGATTGCTCAATCGATAAACCCGATGAAATTGGTAAAATGATTTGGAACTCCAATTTGACGAAGCGATTGCCCCGACTATAATGAAAAAGTCTGAAATCAAAGAAAGAGAATGTGGTCCCATGCTCGATGAAGCAAAAACAAAAAAGGAACAGAGCACCGATCTTGCGCTGCTCTCAGGTCTGACCCGCCGCCAGCTCAGGGAGCTGGAGGAAAAGGAAAAGACACCCGCCCAGAAAACGGCGGAGGCGGTCATTATGGTGCTGCCGCTGCTCTGCGGCGGTATCGCGCTGCTCGAATATCTCCTCGTGCCGAACAACAGCCGCAACCGGAACCCGTGGAGCTATGTCTGGGTGCTCGGCGCGGCGCTGGTGGTGTATATCGTCTGCCTGCTCGCAGCGGTGATCGGAAAACAGCACGGGAAGAAAGACTTTTATGAGTCGCTGCACTATAGAGCGCCGCGCTATTCGGTGCTGCTGCTGTTCCTGACGCTGTACGATTATCTCACGCTGAAGACCGGCGTGTTGACGCAGCCGTTTGTGCCGTGCATGAACTATATCATCAATGCGTTTCTTGCCGATTACAAAATGCTGGCTGACTGTACGCTCAACACGCTCAAGCTGCTGTTTCTCGGCTACTTTATCGGTGTATCCCTCGGCCTTGTGACGGGCATTGCATGCGGCTATTCCAAGCGCATCCGCTACTGGATCGACCCAATCATCAAGTTTTTGGGGCCGATCCCCACATCCACGTGGATTCCGATCATCATGGTCATTGCTACCTCACTTTTCGGCGGTGCGGTGTTCATCATTGCACTCAGTTCCTGGTTCGCTGTGACGGTAGCCTCGCTCACCGGCATCGCCAATGTAGGCAAGGAGTATTTTGAAGCAGCGCGCACTCTCGGCGCGAACGACCGTCAGCTCGTGTTCCGCGTGGCGATCCCGCACGCCATGCCGTCCATTCTGCAGGGCTGCACGCAGGCGATGAGTTCTTCGTGTATCGTGATCATGATTGCGGAAATGCTCGGCGTAAAGTCCGGCCTCGGCTGGTATATGACATGGCAGACCGGCTGGGCGAGCTACGATAAATCCTTCGCGGCGCTCTTTGTGATCTGCTTCATCTTCACGCTGGTCACCAAGGGGCTTGAACGGATCAAACGCTATCTGCTCAGATGGCAGAACGGAGCGGAAAAGTAATGCGAAACGAAAAGAAAGATGTCTGCCTGACGCTGGAAAACGTCAGCAAGGTTTTTGCCAAGGTCGAAAGCGACGAGGTGACGCACGCGCTGCAGGATGTGAGCGTTACGATGAAAAGCGGGGAGTTTGTCTCCCTTGTCGGCCCTTCCGGCTGCGGAAAGTCCACGATCCTCCGCCTTGTGGCGGGCCTCATCCTGCCGACACTCGGCCGTGTCACGGTAGACGGCGCGGAGGTGGAGACACCTTCGCCGGAACGCGGCGTCGTGTTTCAGAATCCTACGCTTTTCCCGTGGCTCACGGTGGAAAAGAACATTGCGTTCAGTCTGGATGTGCGCGGCATGAAAGACGGGAAAGCCGAGCGAGTGGATCAAATGATCCGCATGATCGGTCTGGAACGGTTTCGGAACGACTATCCCGCACAACTCTCCGGCGGCATGGCGCAGCGCGTGGCGCTCGTGCGCACGCTCATCAACGAGCCGGAGATATTGCTGCTCGATGAGCCCCTCGGCGCGCTGGACGAATTCACGCGCATGAATATGCAGGACGAGATATTGAACATCTGGTCGCAGAGAAAGCAGCTCGCACTCATGGTGACGCACAGCATTGACGAGGCCGTGTATATGGGCACGCGTGTGCTCGTGATGGAGTCCAACCCCGGCCGCATCGTTGCCGATATCCGAATCGACGAGGACTTCCCGCGCGACCGTTCGTCCGCGAGCTTCGTCGAGTACCGCAACGAAATTCTCAACCGTCTCCACTTCGGCGGAAAAAAAGACTGAATAAGAATTTATATGGCAATGCCCTGTAAATAAAAAATTGAAGGAGAAAAGTACATGAAAAAGACTCTTGCCCTTGTGCTCGCGCTCGTCATGGTGTTCGCGCTCTGCGCGTGCGGCGCACAGGCCCCCGAAACCGGCGACAACGCCGGAACCGGAAACACCGGTTCCTCTACCCTGATCCCCGACGAGAACAACGACGGCCAGATCGAGATCGGCACCGTGGAAGATGTGGAAGTCAACGAAGCCAGCGAACACATGGACGCTGCCGAGGCCGCAGCTTCCGGCAACTGGGAAGCGCTGTTCGTCCCTGTGCAGATCGAGGGCCGCGCGATCGAAATGACCGATTTCGATCTCACCCCGACCGCGGAAGAACTTGAAGCCATGAAGAATGAGCCGGCTTATGGCCGTCCCATCGTGTACCTCATGTCCGACGGCTGCACCTCCGGCCCGACCATGGCTGATCATCTCGGTTATTATGCCGAGGCCGGTCTGACGGCCGAGGGCGTTAAGGGCACCACGGACGTGGAAGGCCTCGGCACCGGTAAGGTGGATGTTGCCTCCGGCATGATGGCGAAGATGCTCGTTCCCATCACCAACGGCGTGGACATCACGTTCGTCGGCGGCTCTCATATCGGCTGCAAGTCTCTGTACGTTCTCGCGGACAGCGAATACAACACTACCGCCGACCTGAAGGGCCAGAAGATCTCCACTCCAAACGGCATCGGCATGTCCGACTATAACATCACCGCTCTGCTGCTTGACGCTGACGGCATCAACTATGCCACCGACGTGGAACTCGTGAAGGTCACCGCTGACGCCTGCGTCGCCGCTATGGAAAACGGCGAGATCGCCGCGGCGCTGCTGAGTGATACCTTTGCCTATGCCATGGTGAAGGATGGCAAGCTCAAGTGCATCCGCTCCCAGCAGGATACCGACTTTGCGGACCGCACCTGCTGCGTTCTGGCTATGAACGGCCAGTTTGTGCGTGAGAATCCCACCATTGCCAAGAAGGTGGCGCAGGCCGTGCAGAAGGCGCACAGCTGGATGCGCGATAACTCCGCGGAAGCCACGCAGGTGCTCATGGACATGGGCTGGAACGGCGGCAACTACGAGATGAACATCATGATCAACAATGCGCTGCAGTTCGGCCTCTCCGACGAATTCACCGGCGCAACGCTCAAGGACTTTATCGAGCGCTACGTCCGCCTCGGCCTCATCACCTCTATGGACGATACGGACGAGATCCTGAACCTCGCCTGGACGCCTATCCTCTAAACCTTAAGCGTCGATTAACAAGAGCACACACGTCGGACAGCCAGTCTTTTCGGTGCTTTTTGCCCTTTTCTCCTTGGCGGGCGACAGCCCGCCTGCGTCCAAAAGAACAAAAATCCCTCGAAAATCCAAGGCTGTCCGATGCGAAGCAGTTCTGCCGGAGCAGAAATGCTCGCAGACAAGGAAAAGGCCGCAGAGAATACTTTGTGTATTCTCAAGGGCTTTGACGCAGTATGAGGGCATTTCCGCCCGGCAGAACCGCGTGTGCCCTTGTCAATCGACGCAAACGATACCCTATAGAACAACCTCCCCGATTGCAGCTGCATTCGGGGAGGTTGTTCGTCTCGGACAGGAATGTCAAAAGAGAAGTTTCATTCGCCTTTTTTCGTCCGGGGTTTTCGCTGGTTTTTCGATCCGCTGCTTTTTTTGCAGACAACTGGCCGCCCATTCAAAAAACCATCGGGAGGATTCATACAGATACGTGGAATTCATCACGGCGTCAGTCAATTCCTCCGTGGTTGATGGCCGGTATCCGAAGGGGGAAAGCTCATCGACAAGATCGTCCAGACCGCCGCGTGCAGCCGTTTGGAAAAATCTTTTGGTGTCCTTGTTTACGGTCGCCAGACAGCAGAGATATTCTTCGGCTTTTCCAGCCCGCGGCAAGCGATGGCCGCGCCGACGGCGCAGACCGCCGCCGCGATCCATGCCGTTGCCGGAGCGGAAAGAACATCGAGCAGACGCCCGGAGATGAGGCTTGCGAGCACGCCGCCTATGGTCGTCATGCTGAAGGCAAGGCTTTGCCCCTTGGCGGCGTCGTCGTAGGGGACGATGAGCGTGACGTAGGCCACGATCGCGGGCGCGTACAGCGCATAGGACAGCACCTGAAGAGACTCCGCGGCAAAGAGCAGCGGGATGTTCGGCGCCGCGGCGATCGCGGCGGTCTTGAGCGCGAAGAAGATAAACGAAAACCGCAGCACGGCGGCGCAGCTCCTCCGACGGAAAATGCGCGAGAAGAACAGCATCGTCGGCACCTCGAGCGCGGTGAGGAACGCGGTGAGATAGCCGAGCGTCTCGATACCGCCGCCGGCGTGCTCCACAAAGTTGATGAGAAACGTGGACGTGGTGTTGTGCGAGAAAAAGAGGAGCGCCATTCCGGCGAGCAGCAGACAGAAGCGGGGACTCTCCCGCAGAAATACGCCGAGCGAGCGGCCCTGCGGCGCCGGTGCGGCATGGCCGGAGAGCAGCTTCCTGCGCAGCCGGAGGACGGAGCGCGAGAGCAGCGCGTTGGAAATGCCCTGCAGCGCGGTGACGGCAAGCCCGGCAATGGGGATGACGCGCACGCCAAAGCGCGTGACCCAAACGCCGAGCAGCATGGAAAGCACCATATACGCCGCCGACCCCATGCTGCGGGCAATGCCGTAGTTGACGGGGGATTCGTAATGCTCAAAATCGGCGCAGAGCTTCAGATTGAGCGTGTTCACCGCGAGAGTGAACGCCAGCAGCAGCGGATAGCACATCGTCGTAACGACGCCGCGCGCCGGGAAAAACAGCAGAAGGAGGAAGAAAACCGCCTGAAGCGTCAGCACCGGCCAGAGCACATCCGCCGCGTTGAAGCGCGGGGAGGTGTCCACAAAGGAGGAGAGCCCTGTGCCGAGCAGAAAGCCGAGGACGCTGCCCAGCGCGAGCATGCTGCCGAGCTTTGTGTTGCTGTAGCCGAGAGCGCCGAGATAAACGGCGGCAAAGCTGCTGGAAAGGCAGAAGACCATCCAGAATCCTACTTGATTGAGCGAGTAATACACCGTGATCCGCTTCGTGCTCACGCCGTGCCTCCTTTCGCCGTTGACGGTGATTCTATTATTCACAAAGGACACGCCGGTGTCAAGTATGCGTACCTGCACCGGCGTGTCTTAATGATTCGGATTTTTATTTCGCGGCGGCGTAGATCTTTTCGATATCCGCGGCGTACAGCCGGACAAGACCGCCGATCCTGAGCGTGTCGTTCTGCGTGCATTTCACGGCCATTTCGTGCATCTGTGCCTCGGTAATATCGCCGAGACCGAGCTCGTGCAGATTCGACGGCATGCCGACCGAGCGGCAGAAGCTCTCGAACGCGGCGACGCCCGCGAGAGCGGTCTCCTCGGGGTTCGCGTAATTCATCTCGCAGTCCATGACCTCCACGGCAAAGCGCGTGAAGCGGGGAAGATTGGCGTGCATCACATACCGCGCCCAGCTGCCCCATACGGCGGCGAGACCGGCGCCGTGCGCCACATCGAACATACCGCCGAGCTCGTGCTCGATCTTGTGCGTCGCCCAGTCCTGCACCTTGCCGACGCCCATAAGATTGTTGTGGGAAAGGCTGCCCGCCCACATGAGCTCGGCGCGCGCGTCGTAGTCGTTCGGGTCGGCGAGCGCCTTTTTGGTGTTCGCCATTACGGTTTTGAGCAGTCCCTCGCTCATGCGGTCGAGAAGCTCGGTGTGCTCGGTGTTGGAGAAATAGCGCTCCATCGTGTGCATCATAATGTCCACGCCGCCGCTGGCGGTCTGATACGGGGGCAGCGTGCAGGTGAGCGCGGGGTTCATAATGGCAAAGCGCGGGCGGGAGCATTCGTAGTTGACACCCTTTTTGAGCCAGCCGTCCTCGTTGGTGATGACGCAGGAGTTGCTCGTCTCGCTGCCCGCGGCGGAGATCGTCAGCACCGCGCCGACGGGGGCGCACGCCTTCGCCGTAGCCTTGCCCATGAAGAGATCCCAGATATCAAATTCGGGATTGGCGAGCGCGTAGCCGATGGCCTTCGCCGTGTCGATCACGCTGCCGCCGCCGACGGCGAGCAGAAAGTCCGTGCCGGTCTCCTTCGCAAGAGCGATGCCCTCGCGCACGCGGCTGAGCCGGGGATTCGGCTGCACGCCGCCGAGCAGCTCGTAAGGGATACCCGCGGCCTTGAGCGAATCGGTGCAGCGGCCGAGCAGCCCCGAGCGCACGGCGCTGCCGCCGCCGTAAACGACGAGTGCGTGCGTACCGCCGCATTCGCGGACAAGCTCACCGCAGCGGCTTTCGGTGTCGCGCCCGAAAACGACCTTCGTGGGAACGCAGTATTCAAAGTTCTGCATGATGAGTCCTTCCTTCCAGTGTATCTATGTAGGATTTTACGTCAAATGGGTCGAGCGGCGTATCGCGCCGCAGATAGAGAGGATGATGGGGATGGCCCTTTACGGAGCGCTTGCCCGCCGTGAACCACTCTGCGCCAAGCTCCTCGCCGACGGCGAGCATGTCCGAAACGCAGCGCGGGAGATACGGGCGCATTTCAATGATGTTGCCCCAGGCTGCCCATACCGCCGGGCGGCGGGGGAGAGAGGCTTCGAGAACGTACCGGAACGCCGCCATATTCTCCGCGTGCAGATGCTCATTGAGCGCGGCGTCCATGTCGTTCGGGCGCGTGGCGCGCTGGGCGTAGACATTGAACATGATAAAGCTGTCATACCCGTTTGAGAGCGCGATGCGCTGCACGCTCTGGAGCGTCGGGTCGAGGGCGTCCGGCGCGGCGGTCGAGGGATTCACGCCGATGCAGATGAGCGGCTTTTCCCCGCGCGTGCCGAGAATGTATCGGTACTCGGTATAAAAATCCGGAACGTACAGCCAGCGCGCGGCGTCATAATCGCCGCGCTGTCCGCTCTTTTCCAGCGCTTCGCGGAACGGCAGCAGCTCGAGCGTATCGGTGTCGGCGGTCGGAATGTGCATGGAGAGGTCTCCTTATCTTTCGTTACTGCCGCAGCAGCGCGCGGCGCGCCTCGTGGTCAGGCATGACGGAGGCGATGAAGCGGTAAAAGGCCGCCGAGTGGTTGTGGTGACGGATGTGCGCGAGCTCGTGCACGACGACATAGTCGATCGCCTCCTCGGGGTACTGCATCAGCCGCCACGAAAAGCTGATCGCGTTCCTGCCGCTGCAGCTGCCGAAGCGGGTGCGCGCGCCGGTGATCGTCACGCGCGTCGGGTGCACGCCCATGAGCGCGGCATAGCGCTCGATCTTCGGCGGAAGGACCGTTTTGGCCTTTTCGATGAGCGCGCGGCGCTGCGCTTCGTCCGGTTCGGGGTGCGCGGCCTGCCGCGCCGCGAACCGCTCATGCTCGCGCGCGAGCCACGCGCTCTCCTTTTCCACGATCCGGCGGATCTCTGCCTCCGACGTGCAATACGGCGCGCGAACGACGAGCTGCCCGTCTTTATCGAGCCGCAGCCCGACGGTCCTACGGTTTGCGCGGATGACGGTGTAGCTTTCCATCAGTACCACGCCCACCCGAAGAGGAGAATTTTGATGAGCCATTGCCCGATAGTATAGTCGACCGTTACGGGGATCTCCTTCGTGACGAACCCGTCGCCGGAAACGCAGGTGAGAACGGTCTCGCCGCGCGCGCAGGCGCGCACCTCGCCGGTCGAGAGATCGACCGAGACAATGTTGATGTTCGTGTACCAGCGGACGGTCTTGTCGGAAGCGTCCTCCGGCGTGATCACGGCTTCGAGCGTCACGGTGTCCTTATAGTGCAGCGTGAGCGCGTCCGGCAGTCCCTCTATACCGCTCGCGGCGACGAGCATGGGGATGCTCTCCTCGCCGAGCAGCACGCCGCAGTCGGCACAGAAGCGCTGGCGCAGCCCCTCGCGGTCATACGTCGGCGCGGTGACGGTCATCCAATCGCCGGAAACGTGCTTCGGCACGGCGCGTTTTTCCATTTCCGCGCCGCAGAGCGCGCAGCGGAGCGTCTCCTCGCCGTCTTCGGTCTCGGTGGGCGCTTTCGTTTCCGTCCACTCGCCGGGGGTGTGCTGCGGCGGCGTGAATGTGTCGCGGTAGGAATAGCCGCACACGGCGCAGGTGTGCTCGGTATAGCCGAAGGTATCGCAGTTCCCGGTGACCACCGTGTCGGTATAGGACGGTTCAGCGCATTTTTCCGGCTTTACGGCGGCGGAGTAATCGAAGATCTCATTCCGCTGAAAATCGGCGGTGCATTCGGTGATGTTCGTCCAGGTGAGAAACTCTCCGGCAAACGCTTCGCAGTAGGCGCGCCGGTCGGCGTTGTCCTCGAAAAACGTGATCTTGCCGGTCACGGCGCAGCCGGAGACCGTGCCGATGTCCACGGTCTTGTCGTACTGATAGAACATACCGACAAGTCCGCCGTTGTGCGCATAGCCGCGGCAGGCGGCGTAGCCGTCAATCGCGGCGGTGCAGCCGGTGAGCGCCGCGTTGCCGCAGGAGAGAATGCCGCCGAGAAACTCCTCGCAGCGGAGCGACGCAATGCTCTCATCGGAGAAAACGAGTGTGGAATCCGCGGAGCAGTTCGTATACGTTCCGCCGCCGAAGCCGACGAGCCCACCGATACCGGCGATGCAGCGGTCGTGCTCATCGATCGGTTTGCGCTGGCATGTCTCCGTGAGATCGATGCGGGCATCAAAAACGGAGACGTTTTCGAGCACCGTTTCAGGCGAAGCAAAGCCCGCGAGCGTTCCGGCGAACACATTCTCCGGCGTCTCCACGGCGATGTTCACGCCGCGCAGCGAAAGATCGCGGACCGAAGCGCCGCTGAGCACGGAGAAAAAGCCCGTGAGCGCGGTGTCGTAGGTTTTGTCGTTCCCGTCCACCGTCTCGGCGCGGTCTGCGCCGAGCGAGGTGACCGTGAGATTGTAAATGGTATGTCCGCCGCCGTCGAGCGTGCCGGAAAAGGCGATCGGCTGCCAGTCCACGCCGGTCATGTCGATGTCGGCGGTGAGAACAAAGTCGCCGTCGGGCGTCTCGCGCAGGAGCGAAAGCTCCTCCGCGGAGGATATTTCGCAGGGCGCGTCCGCCGCCGCAGCGGGACAGAGCGCGAGCAGAAGCACGGCGCAAAGCGCGCCGGAAAGAAAGCGTTTAATGTTCATACGATGCCTCCTGTAATGCTGTCTAAGTATAGCACGCGCGTCAAATGTTTTGCAACTGCCGCCGCTATGCGATATAATGAAAAACCAGTAGGGACGGGGCTTCGCTCCGCCCGCGGACGATCGCATCTTTCTTATGGAGTTATGCAGACATGAAATACTATTTCGCCCCCATGGAGGGGATCACGACGCACGTTTTCCGCGCGGTCCATTCGCGCCGTTTTCCCGGCGCGGACCGGTACTATACGCCGTTTTTCTCCCCGACGTCCGACCATCTCTTTACGCCACGGGAGCTGCGCGAGCTGACGCCGGAGGCGCCCTGCGCCGCGCCGGTCGTGCCGCAGATCCTCTCCAAGTGCGCCGCGGACATCGTCTGGGCCGCCGAGGGGCTGCAAGACATGGGATATACGGTCTTTAACCTCAATCTCGGCTGCCCGTCGGCAACCGTGACGGCAAAGGGCAAGGGCGCGGGGCTTCTGCAAAAGCCGGACGTGCTCGACACGCTGCTTGCGGACGTGTTTGCCGCCTCGCCCATTGCCGTGTCGCTCAAAAGCCGCATCGGGTATCTTGCGTTGGAGGAATTTCCGCGCCTTCTGTCGATCTACCGGCAATATGACGCGCAGGAGCTCATCCTCCATCCGCGCACGCGAAAGGAAATGTATTCCGGCGCGGTGCATATGGACGCCTTCGCGCTCGCCGCGGCGGGAAGCCCGTTCCCGGTCGTATACAACGGCGATCTCTTCACTGCGGAGGATATCCGCGCGTTTGAAGCCGCTCACCCGGAAACGGAGGCGGTCATGCTCGGCCGCGGCGCGGCGGCCGACCCCGCGCTGTTCCGCCGTCTGCGCGGCGGCGCGGCGACCTCCCGCGAGGAGCTGCGGCAGTTCCACGAGGAGCTGTACGAGGCGTACCGCGCCGAGCTCGGCGGCGTGAACGCCATGCGGAAAATGAAGGAGCTCTGGCACTATCTCTCTTCGCTCTTCATCGGCGGCGACGAACTCGCCAAAAAGATCGCCCGCACGAAGGACGTCTATAAATTCAACGACTACGTATCCGAAGCACTCTCCAACCTGCCGCTCCGGAGCGGGGAATAGAAATCCAAAAGCTGCCGCGACCGAAAGCCACGGCAGCTTTTTTCAGAAAATATGAAACCTTTTGCTCCGCTTTTGCGACTTTAGGAGTGTAAGGAGGTGGGAAGCATGAACGATGCGGGCATCATCGATCTCTATTGGCAGCGCTCCGAGCGCGCCATCCCGGAAACGGAGAATGCCTACGGGCCGTACTGTCACACGGTGGCGTATAATCTCCTGCGGAATGCCGAGGACGCGGAGGAGAGCGTGAACGATACGTGGCTCGCGGCCTGGAACGCCATGCCGCCGGAGCGCCCGAACAGCCTGAAGGCGTTTCTCGGCCGGATCACGCGCAATATTTCCGTAACACGCCTGCGCCGCAGCGGAAGCCAAAAGCGCGGCGGCGGGGAAGCGAGCCTTGCGATCGACGAGCTCTCCGAGTGCCTGCCGGGAGGGAGCGACCCGGCGCGGACGGCGGAAAACCGCGAGCTTCTCCGGAGGATCGATGCGTTCCTCTCATTGCTTCCCAAACGTGAACGGGTCATTTTCCTCGGACGGTACTTCTACGCGCTGACCGCGGAGGAGATCGCCGCGCGGCTCGGCATGAAGACCGCCGCGGTGAAAACCTCGCTGTACCGGACGCGGAAACGCCTGGCGCAAAAGCTGGAAGAGGAGGGATATTGAATGAACGGCGGAGATATTCTGTTTGACGCGCTGAACGGCGTATCCGACCGCTATGTTCTGGAAGCGGGGGATTTGCTCCGGATCGGCGAGGAAAAGCCGCACGGACGCGGAAAGGCAAAGCTCTGGAAAACGGCGCTGCTTGCAGCGGCGCTCGCGCTGCTGCTCGCTGCCGCGGCCTATGCTGCCGGGCTGCTGCACTGGAAGGATCAGACATATTCCATTGAGGGAACGAACCGCGTTATCGTTGTGCCGAACGGACTGCGCGGCACAAAAACATACGAAGGCACTGCCGCGTGGTGGACGTGGGTTTCAACGCAGCGGGAGACCTGGACAGAGCCCGACTGGAGCTTCACGCGCGGGGACGACGCCCTTCGCAAGACCTGCGAGACATACCGGGCGACGACGCCGGAAGCCGCGGAAAAGCTGCAGGAGATCGCGAGGACCTACGATCTTACGCTCTATTTCGAAAAATTCCTGCTGACCGGGCGCGACGAGCTGTATGAGCTCAGCGGCATGCAGCCATTCGTAAAAGACGGCACGGACGAGATGCAAAGCGGGTATATCTTCTCGGACGGCTCCTTTTATACGGAGGGCCATCTGGTATTCGGAGAGACGCGGCTTCCTGTGACACTTCAGCGCGTTTCGACCGGCGCGCTCTATCCGTTCGCCTTCCCCGCGCCTGCGGCGGAGTATACCGAGCGGGAATACCGAAGCGCTCTCGGGCAGAGCGTGAATCTCGTCCTCTGGGAGAACGGGCGGCTCGAGATATGGTATCTTTCCGAGGACGGCGAAATGTTCGCGGCGCTGCGAATGTATGATTTTGACCGGTCGTCGGCGCGGGAAATGCGCGCGCTCGGCGTGGAAAAAGCAGAGAAGCTTGCGGAATTTCTTGCCGACCACATCGATTTCTCCGCGGTCTGCGAAAATAACGGCGCAGCGCGCTCTCTTGTGGAAAGAGCGCGTGTATCCTACGACCCGGACGCGGCGGCGCGGCTGGAAGCGTTTTATAAGAGCTGCGCTTTCCGCGCGGCACGGGAGTTTCAGGGCTTCTTTACGGAGAATTTTTACGGCGCGTGCTTCACCGGCGTGTACGGGCAGAGCGGCTACGAGGACATCACCGCAAAGCTCTCGGAGCTTGCGGAGCGGTACGGCCTTCAGTATGCCAGCGACAAAACGAACGAAGAAAACAAGGTCATCTACGATAACGGCGCGTTCTACGAGGAACGGCCCCAGCCGGAGGCAGTGGGCAGCGGAAAATGGCTCGTACATTACATCCCCAAGAACGCCCTGTACACCCGCATGACGCACTACACGGATTTTGCCGAATACCGGAGAGTATGGAACTACAAGACGGTATCCGGGCAGAGCATCATCTGCGCGACGGACGGACCCGAGAAGATCAGCGGGAGCTATCTTTTTTATGAAACGGACGATGCCTACGTTCTCGTTAATGTTGGCGCGAGGGACGCCTCGCTCATGGAGCGTGCCGCCGAGACAATCAACTGGACGGCGTTCGACAGGGAAGGAGACGGAAAATGAAACGGATGGTAGTACCCTTGCTTTTGCTTGCGCTGCTGCTCGGCGGCTGCGGCACGCGGACGCCGGAGGCGGAAGCGCCCGAAGCACAGAGCGTAAGCACTGCTGCGCCGGACGCTTTGCGCGACTGGTCGGAGCCGAGCGCGGTGGATGACAGCTACTCTTTTCAGCACGACCCGACGGCGTACTATGAGGAGACCGGCAACGATTCCGGCCTCTACGGCTTGATAACGAAAACCCTTCTTCCGGAATACGTGGATCGCTGGGTAGACGGCGGGGAGATTTTGCGGACGGAGTTTCATGGCCTGAGCAGCGGCGGAAACCAGAGCGGCGCTTATTACGGCTGGATCGCCTTTACCGGTATGCCGAAAACCGAGCTCGGCTGGCGCACGGCGGACTTCAACGGGACTAAATGCTACTGCCGCAGTATCTTTATCCGTGAACTGCCCAACGGGGACAATACATACACTATTGTTGCGGCCAAAAGCTGGCCCATGGACGTTGTCCTTGTCAACGATACCGTCGCCGCCATTGGGATCGAAGACCTGTTTTCCGGCCGCGCCCTTCCGACGCTCGCGAGCGCGGAGCTGTACGTTCCGCAGCTCGGACAGAGCTTCGTCATGACGGAGGAGACGGCGCTCCGTTCTCTCGAAAAGGCGCTCTCCAAAGAGGCGGACACCGTGCGCGTCACCGCCACGGGAGCAGATTTCGGCGAACAGGAAACTCTCTGCCCGCTCTACCTGCGCTTTGCCAACGGGAGACGCGCGCTTCTCTTCACCGCCGGGGACGGCGCGGACGGCTGCGCCGACGGGTCACTGCTGCCATGCGCAGTGTTCGGCGGAGAGAGCGTATTTGAGCGCTTCGGCGTGCCGCTCGAAGCCGCGGGCTATACCCATAATGCCGACGGCACTACCACCGTGATCAATTCGATGGGCGGCGGTGCTTCCGACGGCATGACGAGCACGGCGCGCTACGATGCGCAGGGGCGGCTGGTGTATTGGGAACGGGCTTGGACGTGGGCCAATCGGGACGATACGGATGTCCACATCGAGACGGTTTCCTACCGCGAGGACGGGAAAATCGCTTCCACATTGGGACGCTCGCATTTCGGCCAGAGCGACGAATATACAACGCTCACAACGTACATCTACAATGAACGCGGCGACCTCACACGCATCAACGTGGAATACGATCCGACGGATATTTTCGGCCCCGGGTACTACCGGGAACTGCGCTATGATGAGCAGAACCGGCTCGTCGCCTATGTTTTCCACTATGCCGACGGCAGGGAAGGCCTGCCGAGCGGCAACACCTATTTCTGGTACACGGAGGATGGGCAGCGCTGCTACTACCACGTGGACACGAACGGCAATCTTGTCGGCGGGCCAGATGGTACGTCGGGCGATAATCCCGCCCGCCGGTAATGCGGACACCCCCAAAACAATAAGACAGAGCCTGCGGCTCCCCATGGGCCGCAGGCTCTGTTTCTGTCATTTATTCTTCCAGCGCTTCGCACACGGGCTGCCACGCATTGATGAGCGCGTCGAGTGAGCGCGCGGCGTTTGCAGGGCTCGTGGAGGGAAGGACGGCGTCCTCCCGCCCGGTGAGCGGGTAGATATACTTCCGGTACAGCCGGTGGGCCGTTCCGCCGTTCGTGAAGATCTGCCGGATGGAGGCCGTTTCCAAAATGGGCGTGAGGTCATTCGGCACAGCGTTCCGAATGGATGCGTCGGACGAACCCGCAATATCGCACGAGGCGATCACATCCCAGAGCGCAATATGATTCGCCAGAAGAAACGCGCGCTTTTCCTCCACCGTCTGCGGCACGTCCGCGCCGAGCAGCGCCGCCATTACCCGCCAGAAGCGGTTTTGCGGATGCCCGTAAAAGAACATCTGCTCGCGGGACTTTACCGAGGGAAACGAGCCGAGGATCAGAATGCGCGAATCCGGCGCATAGATCGCCGGAAAGGGATGGCGCAGCGATTCCATTTCCATTTTAATCACCTCCGGCGCGGCAATTATCCATAAGAGTATATAACCGCACCGGCGCCTTTGCAAGAGAAATGCTTTAGCCGTGCCCCTCAGCGGCGATCATGCGCATGGCGCTGCTCGGCGCTTCCGGCTGCGGCAAGAGCGTAACGCTCAAATGCATTGCCGGAAAACACGGCCCCCGGCGAGAGAACGACCGCAGCGTTCAACATCCTCGCGGACAAATGCCTGTGCTACAAGTGAAAGTGAAATAGCAAGAGGGACGGTTTTCGCTGATATATTCGCGAATCAAGCGTTTACACCTTCAGTATGAAATGGCTTTTATGAAAGTCCAGAAGTCCTTCGCTGCGCATTTTGCCAAGTTCCAGCGAGAGACCGCTGCGCTCCACCGCAAGGTAATCCGCGAGCTGCTGGCGGGAAAAGGGAATGTCAAATTCATACGTTCCGAGCCGCTGCGCCTCGGCGGAGAAGTAGGACATCAGCTTGGCGCGCGTCGTGCGCTGCCCCATATGCGTGAGCTTTTCGCCGAAGCGCAGATTTTTTTCGGCAAGCTCGCCGAGAAGATTCCGGATGATGCGGCTGTGGTGCTCACAGGCGGACGGACACACATTCAAAACGCGCTTTACGTTCAGGAACATTGCCGTGACGGGCGTTTCGGCGAGCACGCTTACATTCAGCAGCGAGCCGGGCGCGCAGGCATACGCGGCGGCAAACGTCTGTCCCGGCCCCGCTTTGGAGAGAATGTTGCGGTTGCCCCAAATGTCCTCCTGCACGACCAGAACGCTGCCCGAGAGCACAAGACCGATCGACTCGGCCGTATCACCGGCGCGGAGCAGAAAGGTATCCTTCGGAAAGCGTTCTTCTCTCGTCTCCAGACAGGAGAGCATGGCCGCAAGCTCTGTCTCGGAAATGCCCGAAAAAAGCGAAGACGACCGGATAACTGGCAAAAATTCTTTCATAAAAACTTCTTTCGTTGAAAATTCAACCGACTTGTTGAAAGTATTATACTACAATCCAGACGTAAAACACAAGGAGGGCACAAAAATGAAAAGAAGGATCATTGAGATCGACCGGGATAAATGCAACGGCTGCGGCGCGTGTGCCGCAGCGTGCCACGAGGGGGCTATCGCTATGGTAAACGGCAAGGCGCAGCTCATGCGCGACGATTACTGCGACGGTCTGGGCGACTGCCTGCCCGCCTGTCCCACCGGCGCGATTTCCTTCGTGGAGCGTGAAGCCGCCGCTTACGATGAGCAGGCGGTGCTCGCCAATAAGCAGAAGAAAATGCAGCAGCAGGGGATGAGTCTTCACGGCGGCTGCCCCGGAACGCGGATGAGAACCTTCCGGCACGAGGCGGCGTCCGGCACCGAGCCTGCCCCGTCTGCGGCGCAGAGCCGCCTTTCCCAGTGGCCGGTGCAGATCAAGCTCGTACCGGTGCGTGCGCCGTTTTTTGATGGGGCCAAGCTGCTCATCGCCGCCGACTGCACGGCGTATGCCTATGCCGCCTTTCACGAGCGGTTTATCAAGGGACACATCACCCTTGTGGGCTGCCCGAAGCTCGACAGCGTGGACTATTCCGAAAAGCTCACCGAGATCATCCGGAGCAATGATATAAAAAGCGTGACCGTTGTCCGCATGGAGGTCCCCTGCTGCGGCGGACTGGAGCACGCGGCGAAGACCGCCTTGCAGCAGAGCGGAAAATTCATCCCGTGGCAGGTCGTGACGATCTCCGCGGACGGCAGGATCCTTGACTGAGAGATGGATAAAGGGGGCCAGGTTGCCTGAACATCACTTACAGACAGAACGGAGATTATCTTATCCCGAACATCATTATCCGCAAGACCAAGCCCCTCGGACACTACGGCAGACTCCGCAAGGCGTATCTGGAAATGCACCGCCCGATACTGTTCGATGAGCTGGTACTATCCGACAAGCTCTTTGAGCATTGCGCCGAGATTGACGAAGCGGCATAGAGCTGGTCGTGCGGTCACTGGCAGAGCAAAACGGCGTGACCGAAAAGCTGAAAGCCGAAAACCAGATGGAATGGGTACGGCAGATGAACGCTTGCAAGGCACAGGCAGAGAAAGTTGTGAAAGCGGAATTGATTTATAATTGAGCGAGGAAGTCCGGGCAGAAAACTGTTCGGACTTTTCTCCTATATTCCAAAGCTGCGGTAGAACTATTCACAAGTTTTATGGTATAATTTAAATACAAAATTGAGCAACAAATCGAAATTTATAAAGGAGAATATTGATGAAACTATTTTTATGTTCGCACTTTTCAAGTGTAGGAAGTCTGATAAAGGAAGAAATTGAAAATAAGAAAGTCGCATTTATTCCAACAGCTTCACTGCGTGAAGGCTACACCGGTTATGTCGGCTCGGCTCGAAAATTATTCAAAAAGTTGGGAGCAATCGTAACTGAAATTGATATTTCAACGGAGGCTTATTCAACGATACAGTCTGTTTTTGAAGAAGCAGATGTGATATATTTTACCGGCGGAAATTCTTTCTTTCTTATGGACCAGCTCCGTAAAACGGGAACTGATGGACTGCTGAAAAAGGAATTGGCAAATGGAAAATTGATGATCGGCGAGTCGGCAGGCGCAATTATATGCGCTCCAAGCATCCAATATATCGAGCAAATGGATGAAAAGCCGGAGGACTACTCACAAGAAGATGATGCAGGGCTTGATTTGATTGATTTCTATGTTCTTCCGCATTATCTTACAGCACCATTTAAGAAAGTTACCGAGAAAATAATGACTGAGTTTTCGGATTTGAATCTATGCCCAATTAACAACCGTCAGGGAATTGTAATTGATGGTGAAGATTCAAAGGTTATTTGCAAAGACTAATTTGAAAATTCCAGTTTGCCGAATCCGCAGCGCAAATCCTGCGCCGCAATAATCAAAGAATAACTTTTTAAAAAAATCGAACAATTTACATAGGAAACCCGCTGAAATCTTATGATTTCAGCGGGTTTTCTGGTCCGAGTGACTGGTTTCGAACCAGCGGCCTCGTGGTCCCAAACCACGCGCTCTACCATCTGAGCTACACCCGGTTATGAAATTGAAAGTCTAAGCTGTCTGTAGTCAGCCATGTGGTCAAAGGCGGATTTTCGGGTGATTCCGAAAAATGCGGAAACCCGCAGATGCCCGCGTGTCAAGGGGTTCGGGCGTTTTGGCTCCGGCAGGTCGGATGAACGCTGCCGCGCTCCCAAACCACGCGCTCTACCATCTGAGCTACACCCGGTTATGAAATTGGGAAGCGGGGCTGGCCCGGAAATTTGCGGGATTATTATAACGGATATGGCGGGAAAAAGCAAGGGAAAGATTCGTGGGGAGAATTTTCAACCCCCTGGGGGGCTTCCGCGGAGCGGGATGGTCGGGTATAATGGGCGCAAAGAATTGAACAAAGGAGTTTCCCGATGAAAAAAACAATTTCCGCGAAAAATCTGGCGTTCTGTGCGCTCTGCATTGCGCTGTGCGTGGTGCTGCCGATGGCGTTTCATGCTATCGCGAACGCCGGCCCGATCTTCCTGCCGATGCACATTCCCGTGCTGCTGTGCGGGCTGGCCTGCGGGTGGCCGTATGGCCTTGTCTGCGGACTGCTGGGTCCGGTGCTGTCCGGCGTACTGACGGGTATGCCCTCCCCTGCCGTGCTGCCCGGCATGATGGTCGAGTGCGGCGTGTATGGTTTGGTCAGCGGTCTGATGATGCAGGCCGTTCACACGAAAAAGCTGTATGCCGACCTGTATATCAGCCAGATCACGGCGATGCTGCTGGGCAGAATCCTGTCCGGCGTGTGCAAGGCGCTGATCTTCGCACCCGCGACGTTTACGGTCGCGGCATGGGCGACGACGTCGTTCGTGACCGGCCTGCCCGGCATTGTGATCCAGCTCGTGCTGCTGCCGACGCTCGTCGTTGCGCTGACGAAGGCGCGGCTGCTGCGTGTACGGTCCGCGTAAGAGGGCGCAGCGATGGAGCAGCAGGCTGTCATTGACTTTTTTGACAACGCCGCCGCTGGCTGGGACGCACAGCTGGTGCGCAATGAGGCGGTGATCGGGCAGATTCTGGACAACGCCGGAATCCGCCCCGGCGTATCGGTGCTGGACGTTGCCTGCGGGACAGGCGTTCTGATCCCGGATTATTTGAAGCGCGGCGCGGCACAGATCACGGCCATTGACATTGCACCGGAAATGGCGCGTATCGCGCGCGAAAAATTCCCGCAGGAGAACGTGACTGTGCTCTGCGGCGACGCGGCGCAGACGCACTTCCCTGCCCCGTTTGACTGCATCGTGATCTACAACGCGTTTCCGCATTTTCCGGAGCCGGAGCGGCTGATCTCCCATCTGGCCGGGCTGCTCGCGCCCGGCGGAACGCTGACGGTGGCGCACGGGTTTTCGCGCAAGGCGCTCGACGCGCACCATGCGAAGACGGCGCGCAGCGTCTCCAACGGTCTGCTGCCGGTCGAGGCGCTGGCCGGGCTGTTTGCACAGCATCTGACCGTCACAGTGCAGATCTCCAACGATGAAATGTATCAGGTCGTGGGCCAGTGCTGTTGATTCCCGAATCGATGAAACGCCGGAGGGCTCTCCTTTGAGAGGCCTCCGGCGTTTTTTTGCTCTGATTCAGCTTTTCAGCTTCCACACGGGGCTGCTCAGGGCGGCTTGATGTGCGCCGCCTGCGCCTGTTCCGGCATTCCATATAAAATCTGATTGACTTTTTCCGTCTGCCGTAGGAAAATGGGGGCGGAAATCAAAAAAGGAGGTGCCTGATATGAGCAGACAGGAGGCGCTGCAGCAGTTCCGGCAGGCGCTCAAGGCCGGGCAGAAATGCTACCGCGAGTGCGTCCACCGCGGACGCTATCCGTATCCGCAGGTGCTCGAGGAACGGCTGCGCGGCTGCGCGGTCGCGGGCCGCGTCGATCTCGGCGTACTGGACATTCCCATCGCGCAGATCATCGGCACGAACACAGCGGGGCGGCAGGCGGCGTTTGCCGCGAATTTCATGCCGCTTCTGGATCTTGGGACGGAGTTTGCAAGCAAGTGGGTCGCGCTCTGCGAGGCGCACCTGGGCGACACGGGCATCACGGATCCCATCCGGTGCTTTGAATATATGGGCTGCTTCTACGTGCAGGAGGGCAACAAGCGCGTGAGCGTTCTCAAAAGCTTCGACGCGCCGACCATCCGCGCGTATGTCACGCGCGTTCTGCCGGTCTATTCCGATGATCCGGCTGTGCGGGTCTATTATGAATTTCTGCACTTTTACGGGCTGTGCGGCCTGTATCAGGTGCATTTCAACCGCGTCGGCGACTATCCCAAGCTGCAGGCCGCGCTGGGCTTTGACGCCGACCACATCTGGTCGGACCGGGAAAAGCGTGCGTTTCTGACCGCGTTCTATACCTTCCGCACAGCCTATTACAAGCTCAGCCAGGAGCCGCCCGTCACGACGGCGGAAGCGCTTCTGGTGTGGCTGCACACGTATACGCTGGGCGATCTGCGCGTGCTGGGGCCTGCGGAGCTGGAAAAATCCATCCGCGCGGTCTGGACGGAGCTGACCGCCTACGCGCGGGGCGGAAAGATCGAGATGCAGACCGACGCGGAGCCGGAAGCATCCGGTTCCGGGCTTCTCGGGCTGCTGGCCGGGCGGATGATCCCCGGCGGGACGCTCCGCGCGGCGTTCGTACATGAATGCGCGCCGGAGAAAAGCCCGTGGATCCGGGAGCATGACAAGGGGCGGCAGCAGCTCGAGCAGGCGCTCGGCGACGCCGTCTCGGTCAGGACCTATCTTGCGGCGGACTACCCCTGCACCGAGGACGCACTGGAGCAGGCCATCTCTGACGGCGCGCAAGTCATTTTCACGACGACCGTGCCGCTGATCTTCGCCTGCCGCAAGCTTGCGCCCAAATATCCGGGCGTCCGCTTTCTCAACTGCTCAGTCGATATGCCGTATCCCGGCGTGCGGACGTATTACGGCCGTATTTACGAGGCGAAATTTCTGCTCGGCGCGATCGCAGGCGCACTGGCGGAGGATAGCCGCATCGGCTATGTCGCCGACGGGCCGATCTTCGGCACGCCTGCGGCCATCAATGCCTTTGCGCTCGGCGCGCAGCTGACGAACCCACGCGCCGAGATCGAGCTGCGCTGGTCGTGCTGCGAAGCCTCACCTGCGGCGCGTCTCGCGGAAGAGGGGCTGCGCGTGATCTGCGCGCGCGATCTGCCCGGCTCGGGCGACAGCCCGGACTGGCGCGGACTGTGTCTGGCGCGGGAAGCAGGGCCGGTCTGCGCGGCGCTTCCGGTGTGGAACTGGGGCGAGGTCTATATCCGGCTGGCGCGCAGCATCCTGCGCGGCGGCTGGGACGAGCTGAGCGCGGTGGCCGCCGTCAATTACTGGTGGGGCTTTGCAAGCGGCGCGGTGGACGTGCAGCTCATGGAATCGCTGCCGGACGGCCCGCGTGAGCTGGTGCGCCTGCTGCGCGCCGCGCTGACCCACGGTGAGCTTGCGCCGTTCCACCGGCGCATCGCCGACCAGACGGGCGCGGTGCAAAATGACGGCGAACGCTGGCTTGCGCCGGAGGAAGTTTTACACATGGACTGGCTGTGCGCCAATGTGCGCGGCAGCATCCCGCAGTATGACGAGCTGCTGCCGATGGCAAGGCCGATGGTGCGTCTGCTGGGATTGTACCGCGAGACGCTCCAGCCGGAGAAAAGGGGGCCGCTGCTTTGAAGCTTCTGCTGCTTGCCGATAAGGAAAGCCCCTATCTTTGGGACTATTATCAGCCGGGACGGCTGCGCGAATACGATCTGATGCTCTCCTGCGGCGATCTGAAGGCGGAGTATCTGTCATTTCTGGCGACACTTGGCCGCGCGCCGCTTTATTATGTGCGCGGCAATCACGACGGCAATTATGACCGCCGCCCGCCGGAGGGCTGCGACTGCATTGAGGACAAGCTGATCATCTTTAACGGCCTGCGCATCGCCGGGCTTGGCGGCAGCCGCCTGTACTCAGGCGGAAAGGACCAGTATTCCGAGCGTGAGATGAAAAACCGCATCTGGAAGCTCGGCTGGCAGATCCGCCGGGCGGGCGGCGTGGACATCGTGCTGGCGCACGCCCCGGTGCGGGGCTTCGGCGACGGGGACGATTACGCGCACATGGGCTTTGAGGCGTTTTTGCCGCTGCTCGACCGGTATAAGCCCCGCTATCTCATCCACGGCCATGTGCACATGGAATATGGCCGCGATATCGCCCGCGTGCTCCGGCGCGGGGACACGACGATCATCAACGCCTATGAGCGCTATACGCTGGAGGTATAATATATGGAATATCCAAAGGTCTGCCTGCGGCGCGGCGAGGAAAGCGGCGTTCTGAAGGGGCAGAGACTGATCTATGACAATGAGCTGGACTGGGCGGACGATATCTGCACGGACGGATGCGTCGTAGACGTGCTGGACAGCCGGCAGCGCTTTGCCGCGCGCGGGTTTTTCAATTCGAACTCCCGGCTGGCCGTCCGCGTTCTGACGCGGGACGAGGCAGAGCCGATCGACCGCGCGTTTTTTGCCCGCCGGATCGAGGCGGCGTGGCACACGCGGCAGGCGCTGGGCTTTTCCGATTCCTGCCGCGTCGTCTTCGGTGAATCCGACGGGCTGCCGGGACTGACGGTCGATAAATTCGCGGACTGCCTGTCCTTCCAGATCGCCTGTCTGGGACTGGAGCAATGGAAACCGGAGCTGATTTCGATTCTGGCAGAGCTGTTCGCCCCGCGCGGCATTTATGAGCGCGACGATCTGCCTGTGCGTGAAAAGGAGGGCCTTCCGCTCATCAAGACGTGCGTTTACGGCGAAGTCCCCGAGGAGCTTGTGATCCGGGAGCATGACGCGCATATGCTCGTCTCCATTGCAAACGGCCAGAAGACCGGGCACTTTCTCGACCAGCAGGAAAACCGGGGCCGGTTAAAGCCCTACGCGCCCGGACAGAACGTGCTCGACCTGTGCTGCTGCACGGGCGGATTTTCCATCCACGCCGCACTCTACGGCGCAAAAAGCGTCGAGGCGGTCGACGTGTCCGAGGACGCGCTGGCGCTCGTGCGGCGCAACGCAGCGCTCAACGGCGTGGAGGATGTCGTCACGACCACCTGCGCCAATGTCTTTGATCTCGCGCGGCAGTACGTGCGCGAGGGACGGCAGTACGGCCTTGTCGTCTGCGACCCGCCCGCGTTTGCCAAAAGCCGCAAGGCGCTGGAAAACGCGTACCGGGGCTATAAAGAACTCAACCTGCAGTGCATGAAGCTTGTCAGGCCCGGCGGGTATCTTGTCTCGTGCTCGTGCAGCCAGTTCATGACGCCGGAGCTGTTTCTCAAAATGCTCCGCGAGGCCGCGCAGGACGCGGGCCGCGACGCAAGGCTGCTTGAACCGCTCATCCAGTCCCGCGACCACCCCGCAAGCCTCGCCTCCGAGCAGTCGCTGTACCTCAAGGGAGATATTTTGCAGATTATATAAGTGAATATGCAGGCAAAAGCCGCTCCCACCACGTGCGGGTGGGAGCGGCTTTTTTATTCTGGCGCGAGCCCGTCCTGCCGACAGAAGGCCAATACGGTACCGACGCTGCCGACGCGGTACCCGGCACAGGCGTGGAGAATATGGCGCGGGCCGTCGCACAGCAGCAGAAGCGGCAGGCGGTCCGGCTCCACATAGGCGCTGCGCGCCGCAGGCTCCGCAGAGTCCGCCGTGAACCAGACCTCCGCCCGCGCAAGGGCGGCAAGCGCGGCCTGCAGCTTTTCGTTTTGAAGCGCCTGTCTGCCGCGCAGGAAAAAGATCAGACGCAGCGGCAGCCGTGCAAGCTGCGCCCGGCTGCTCAGCAGCTCGTTCAGCAGATGCTCCGTCGGTTCCCGCCCCTCCTCCAGCCACATCAGAAGAGACTGTGTCCGTGTCAGCTCCGCCGCTGCGGCCTGATGGCCGTCCGGCGCTTCGGCCTGAAAATCGGCCAGTGTGAAATCCACGGCCTGCTCCGCAAGCGAGACTGCCTGCTTTTGCAGCTGCACGCAGGCTTCCTGTTCCGCCTCCAGCCGCAGCTCCATGCGCATGGCGTGCAGATCGCCGTTCGGGAGGCGGCTGTCCGTGATCACACGGTAAACGCCCGGGGATAGCGAAAGCGTCAGCCGGGCGCCGTCCCATTGGCCGGGAACCGCCATCGGCTGCCACGCGCCATTCTCAAACGCCGAAAGGCCGAAATCCGCCCCCGGCTGCCACGTCTGGCCCGGCTGCTTCTGAAACTGCAATCGCGCGTTGGCCGTCCGGCCAGCCTCCGGCGAGAAAAACTGCCCGTCAAGCGCATACTCCGCCGCGCCGTTGGCGGGATTCAGCCGCGCCGGGATGCCGAGCGTGCGGCAGATTGCGACGAACAACAGCCGCTGGGACGGCAGATCCGCGCAGCGCAGGCGCATTGCCCCGGCGGGCAGCGTCACGAGCTGCCGGTATTCCGTCTGCGGCACCTGCCGGATCGATTCCCGGATCCAGCGCCAGAGCGCGTCCGGCGCTTCGCGAAATTCCCGCTTCCGCGCCTCCGGGAAGCTGTCCGCCAGCGTCCTTCGCCAGCAGGACAGCGGTTCTGTCCCGATGCGCGGGCAGAGAAGATATTGCATGGAAAATTCGTCCGACGGCGAAACGCCGCCGCCCGCGTCCAGCGCCTCGCGCAGAACGGCGGGCCGGACATCGCGCAGGTCCTTCTCCCCCAGCGTCTGCAAAAGCGCAAGCTTCAGCGGCGCGGGATACGCCGGATCCTCCAGCAGCTCTGCCAGCGCTGCAAAGTTCCCGCAGGCTGCGCGCAAAATTGCCTCCGCCTGCGCACCGTACCCGAACCGCTCCCGCAGTGCACGTATCCGCGCCGCGTCATACGCCGCTTCCAGCCGGAGGCGGCGCTTTTCATCTGCCGCAGCCTGCTTTTCCGTCGCTGCCGCCCGCTGTGCGGGCGTTGGGGCACTTCTCTCAGGCAGGCGCTCCTTCGGCGCATGGAGTGTAAAGCTCGTCCAGCGCCCGGCGGGTGCTTCCGGCTCTGCCAGTGTCAGCTCCAGCGGCTCCTCCTGTGAGGCCGGGCAGAGCGTCTCCCGGCAGAGGCCGTTTTTCCGGGCCTGCACGATCAGATCGCCGTATCCGCAGCGCAGCCGCGCCATTCCGTCCGCATCCGTCCGAATGACCGCAGCCGGAAAGACCTCCGACGCGTTGAGAATGCCGAACGTGACCTCCGCACCGGCGGCGGGCCGCCCGTCCTTCTCTCGCACCCGCACTGCCAGCAGGCGCACGGGCGCATAGCGGGCGGTCTGGTTCAGGAACGTCACCGCGCCGTCGACCGAAATGATCTCCTCGTCCGCCGCAGGCGTTCCAAAGCAGCGGCTGTGCACGAGCAGAGCGCGGCTCGCCGCGCCGGTGAACCAGCCGCGATTCAGCGCTTCCTCCGGCTCACACGCGCCGAAAAAGTGCCACGCGCCGCCGCAGTACGCCTCGACCCACGCGTGATTGTCGTCGCAGTGCGCCCAGCGCGGCGTATAGACCTGCCGGGCCGGGATCCCGGCTGCGCGCAGCACGTTGACCGCGAACGTGGATTCTTCCCCGCAGCGGCCAAAGCCGGAGCGCCATGCACCGAGGGCGCTGATCGTCCGCTCGTCCGTCGCGCGGTAGCAGACCTGCTCCGCGTTCCATTCATTGATCGCCAGAATGGCCTCGCGCGCGGAAAGCCCTTCGATCCGCCCCCGAATCTGCGCGTAGAAAAAGCCTCGGCAGTCGCAAAGCTCCTCCTCGTTTACGCGCGGATGGAGCACGTAATTCAGAAACAACGGCTCCGGCAGTTCCCGCGCGAGGGGCGACTGCTCCCGCAGGCGCAGCGCGTGCTCCGCGCAGGCGCGGAACAGGGAGAATTCATAATTGGCCCAGTCGCTGACGGGGCTTGCGGAATAGCACCATCTGGTCAGCAGCGCACAGTCCGGCGAAAGCGCCGAAAGCTGCCGCTCCAGCCAGCTTTGCGCCCCGTCGCCTATCGCTGCGAAGCGAAGCGCGAGGCGCTGCTCCATCCGCTGCTGTTCGCCGTCTGACAGTCTCATTGTCCCGCTCCCGCCGCAAGACTGTGGACGATCTGTGCGCAGGCGCGGAATTCCTCCTCGTCCGTCTGCCAGAGCTCATACTCCGAAAGCGACGGCAGGCCCATCGCCACAGTCTGCTTCCGGTAGCGCATTCCGCTGTCCAGCACGCCCTTGCGGCCGGTCGTGTGGAAGACCACGATGCCGGTTTTGTCGTGGATCTCCTGAATGTTCCATTTCTTTACGCCGCAGCCCGCCATGATATCGATCCTGTCGTCCGCTTTTTCAAAAAGCTCCCGCAGCAGCTCCGCACCGGTCAGCGGATCCTTCTGCTGCCCGGAGGTGAGGATCGTCTTACAGCCCAGACGGATGGCGTCCTCCATGGCCGCAAACGGGTCGCGCGTCATATCGAACGCGCGGTGCAGCGTCACGTCCATATTGCCCGCGCAGTTCATCAGCCGCCGCATTGCGTCCAGATCCAGATCGCCGTCCGGCGTCAGCGCGCCGATCACAACGCCGTTCGCGCCAAGCTCACGGTACATCCGGATCTCCTCGCACATCTGCTCCAGCTCTTCTTTGCTGTAAAGAAAATCTCCGAAGCGGGGACGGATCAGGATATTGGTCTTGACCGGAATATCGCGCTGCACTTGCCGGAACAGCGCCGTGGACGGCGTGGTGCCGCCGATAACAAGATGCGCGCACAGTTCCAGACGGTCCGCGCCGCCGCGATACGCCGCCCGGCAGGAGGCGTAGGAATCTACGCAGGCTTCGATCAGGGGTGTGTTCATGCAGGTTCCTCCTCAGATGTTTCAAACAGAATTTGTGCCAGATGATAGAGCGTACTCACGGCGGTGCCGGTCGCGCCGGGGACCTGATGCTGCCAGACAATGCCCGTGTTGTCCGCCGTCCCGGCGATGTCCAGATGCAGCCAGGGACGTCCCGCCGTGAATTTTTTCAGGAACAGGCCCGCCGTGATCGCGCCGCAGCCGTCCTTGCTGGTGTTGCGGACATCGGCATAGTCGCTCTCGATCAGCGTCTCGTATTCCGCGTCGTCCGGCATCCGCCAGAATTTCTCGCCGGAGCGCTCCGCCGCGCACAAGAGGCAATCGTAAAAGCCGTTATCGCTCGCCATCACGCCGGTCGTCACAAAGCCCAGCATTGCGCAGACCGCGCCGGTCAGCGTGGCAATATCCACAAGAAGCGTGCAGCCCTCCCGCTCTGCGGCCCACGCAAGGCCGTCGGCGAGGATCAGCCGCCCCTCCGCGTCCGAATTCAGAATTTCGATCGTTTTGCCGGAAAAGCTGGTGATGACATCGCCCGGAACCATGCTCGAATCGGAGATCCGGTTCTCGCAGACCGGCACGACGACCGTGACATTGACCGGCACGCCGTTCGCCGCCAGCGCCCGCAGCGCTGCGGCAGCCGCCGCTCCGCCCGCCATATCGCCCTTGATCCCCGCCATCGACGAAGCAGGCTTCAGGCAGTAGCCGCCTGTATCCACCGTCACGCCCTTGCCGACAAGACCGAGCCGCCTGCCGCAGTCCGGTGCGCCGGTATAGCGCAGCACGACCATCGCCGGGGCGTATGCACTGCTGTCGCCAACAGTCAGAAGCCCCCGCAGGCCGAGCCGCTCCAGCGCCTGCCGGTCATAGAGCTCTGCCTCAATTGGCAGACCATCCGCCATGTCCTTCAGCTTTTGCGCCAGCATCTCGGGTCTGAGCAGATTCGCCGGGCAGTTCACCAGATCACGCGTTTCCATGATCGACCGCGCCAGCTGCCATGCCTTCTGCACCTGCTCGCCTTCCGCGTCCGCGCCGGGAAAGCTGCACGCCAGCTCCGGCTCCCAGCGGCCAGACAGCGCGAATTTTTTCCGGTACGCGCCGCCGCAGACACCCTCTGCCGCAGCAAAAAGGCCGTTCTGCCCAAGCTCTGACGCGGGGCCGAGGTCAAAGGCGCAGGCGGTGCAGTCCAGCTCCAGCGCCGTTTTGACCGCCTTGCCGTAAAGCTCCTTGCAGGCCAGCACGTCCCGGCGTTCACCGCGTCCGACGCGGATGGTATATGTCCCGTCCTCGTGAGATACATATCTTGTTTTCAGATACGCCTCGTCCGTAAACACGGCGTTCGCCCGGCACTGCCGTTCAGTTTGTTTTTCCATACGCAGCCTCCCTGCTTTGTCTGTTCTGTCCTCTATTATGCAGGATGCGCCCGGCAAAATCAAGCGCCGGAGAAGGCCTCTGCCCTCTCCGGCGCTGTTTGCGTTCGGGTTTATTTCCACCCGAAGGTGACCATGCCGTAAATATAGATGAAGATGATCGCAGCCGGGACGAGATAGCGGAAGATGGGCTTCATCCAGGCCTTGACCTTCCAGCCCTTGCCCGCGTTGGCCTCGGCGAGGAAATTATCCCAGCCCCAGCCGAATTTATTGCAGCAGTAGAGCGCGAAGACGAGCGAGCCGAGCGGCAGGATGTTGTTGGAGACGAGGAAGTCCCAGAAATCGAGCCATGCGCTGCCGTCCGCAAACGGCTGGAATTTGAACACGCTGTAGCCCAGCGCCGTGGTCAGGGCAAGCACGAACACGCCCGCACCGCAGACCAGACAGCCCAGGGGCCGCTTCCAGCCGGTCATTTCGCGCACCATGGCGAGAATGTTCTCGCAGACAGCCAGAACCGTGGACATGGCGGCGAAGACCATGAACAGGAAGAACAGCGAGCCCCACCAGCGGCCGCCCGCCATGTGGTTGAAGACGGTAGCCATGGTGTCGAACAGCAGGCTCGGGCCCGCGTTGACCTCCAGCCCGTAGGTATAGCAGGCCGGGAACATAATGAGGCCCGCGACGATGGCGACAAACGTATCGAGCACGATGACGTTCGCCGATTCGCCGAGCAGCGACTGCTCTTTTCCGATATAGCTGCCGAAGATCGCCATGGAGCCCATGCCGACGGACAGCGTGAAGAACGCCTGATTCATCGCGCCGACGATGACCGTGCCGGTGATCTTGGAGAAATCGGGGACGAGATAGAATTTCAGACCCTCTGCCGCGCCGGAGAGCGTTGCGCTGTGGACCGCCAGCACGACCATCAGAACCATCAGAAGCGTCATCATATATTTCGTGATGCGCTCCAGACCGCCCTGGAGATTAAAGCACAGAATGCCGAAGGCCACAATGACCGTCACGGCCAGATACGTCACATTGACGCCGGGGTTTGTGATCATGGTGACGAAGCCGAGGTCTTCCGTCCGGCCGGTCAGGAATCTGACGAAGTAATAGATGATCCAGCCGGTGACGACGGTATAGAACGCCATGAGGGCAATATTGCCGAAGAAGGCGACATAGCCGTGGAGGTGCCACTTCTGGCCCTTGCGTTCGAGCTTCTGATACATGTGGATGGGGCTGGCCTGCGCCGCGCGGCCCACGGCGAACTCCATCGTCATGACCGGCAGGCCCAGAAGCAGCAGGCAGAGGATATAGATGAGGACGAAGCCGCCTCCGCCGTACTGGCCGCACATCCACGGGAATTTCCATACGTTTCCGCAGCCGATGGCGCAGCCTGCCGACAGCAGGATGAAGCCCAGCCGGGAACCCAAGCGTTCTCTTTCCATTTGAGTCTCTCTTTCCGTTTTTCGTTTTAATAGGCAAATGCTTTAAATTGCTACTTTGAAGTTATAGCAGACTTGGGCTGGAAAGTCAAGGCTATGCGCGCGATTTGCGTACATTTGCCGTTCAGAAACGGACAGATTGCAAACGGCACGGCGCATATTCCCACGCTTTCGTCAAAATGCCGTCGGCGCTTGACAAGCGGGAAAAGCTGTGCTAAAAGTAAATCTTCCGGTATCTGAACCGGGCAGAAAAGAGGTTTTTCCTATGGATTGCGCACAGCGCGCCGAGCGGCGCAGGGTGTTTCTTGCCGGTGTCCGCGACGGCGTTCCCATTGGGCTTGGGTATCTGGCCGTGGCGTTTTCTCTCGGCATCGCGGCCCGGAACGCCGGACTGAACGCGTTTCAGGGCTTTCTCATCAGCCTGCTCAATAATGCCTCCGCGGGCGAATACGCAGCCTTCACGGTCATTGCCGCGGACAGCGGCTTTCTGGAAATGGCGCTCATCACGCTCATTACCAACGCGCGTTACCTGCTCATGAGCTGCTCGCTCAGCCAGAAATTTTCGCCCGATACGCCGCTGTACCACCGGCTGCTCGTCGGCTACGACGTGACGGACGAGCTGTTCGGCATCGCCATTGCGCGGCCCGGTTATCTCGACCCGTTCTATTCCTACGGCGCGTTTCTGCCTGCCATCCCCGGCTGGGCCATCGGCACGGCGCTGGGCGTCACGGCCGGGAGCATCCTGCCCGCGCGTCTGGTCAGCGCGCTTTCCGTCGCGCTGTTCGGGATGTTTTTGGCGATCATCATTCCGCCGTCGAAGAAAAACCCGGTCGTGCTCGGCTGTGTGGCGGTGAGCTTCGCGGCAAGCTGGCTGTGTACCGTTCTGCCATACGTCAAGACGCTGTCCGAGGGCACGCGGACGATTTTGCTGACGATTTTAATTGCGTCGGCAGCGGCGCTGCTCTTCCCGGTGAAGGACGCGCCGGAGCAGAAGGAGGGAAGTCAGGATGAACGGTAAAATTTATCTGTATATTCTGGTCTGCGCCGCCGTGTCGTTCCTCATCCGGGAGCTGCCGCTGACGCTCATCCGCAGGCCCATCAAAAGCCGCTTCCTGCGCTCGTTTTTGTTCTACGTGCCGTATGTGACGCTGGCCGTCATGACCTTCCCGTCCATTGTAAACGCCACGAGCTCGCCCGTCGCGGGCCTGGCCGCGCTGGTGCTGGGCATCGCCGCCGCATGGCTCGGCGCAAATCTGCTTCAGGTCGCCGTCGGCTGCTGCGCGGTCGTGCTGGTACTGGAGTTTTTCCTGATATAAGCGCATAAACGCCGCGCCCGGCCGGGCGCGGCGTTCTGTGCGTTTTGGGCAGCTTCAGCGGTCGATCCCCACGAGAAGCACGGAAATATTGTCCTTCCCGCCGCGCTGCATCGCCAGCTGGTACAGTGCGGCGGCGCAGGCCGGCGCTGCTGTCTGACTGCGCAGGAGCGCGCAGAGGTCTTCCTCCTCCAGCATATCGGTCAGTCCGTCGCTGCAGAGCAGGAAGCGGTCGCCGGGCCTCACGGGAAGCTGGATCGTATGCGGCTGTATGATCAGCTCGTCCGGGAAAATTCCGAGGTGCTGCGTCAGCCGGTGGCGCTCCGTATGGGTTTTCGCCTCCGCAGGCTCGATGATGCCGAGCGCGATCAGGCGCTGCACCGCCGTATGGTCCTCGCTCAGCCGCGACAGGCAGCCGTCCCGGTACAGATAGCACCGGCTGTCGCCGATATTGGCGGCATACGCCTCGCCGTCTGCGAGAAGCAGCGTCGTCAGTGTCGCGCCGGAGCGCTTTCCGATTTTCCCGATCTGGTCGCAGATGGCGCGGTTTCCCGCGTCATACGCCTGCAAAACCGCCTCCGGCGACCAGCATTTTTTCGGCGGAAGCGCCTCCAGCGCGGCCTGCGCGGCCTGCGCCCCCTGCGCCTGCCCGCCCATTCCGTCTGCCACGGCGAAAAGGCCCTGCTTTCTCCCGGTTCCGTCCGTCTGCGCGTACCCGCCGCCGCAGATCGTGCCGTTCAGATAGATCCGATCCTGATTTTCCGTTCGCACCCGCCCTGTCGCGCAGACGGCGGCATAGCTGTATTTCATCCGTTGATCCATCCTTCCTTCTGCAGCTGCTGGATCAGACTTTGCAGCTGCTGATAGTATGTCGCGTCGTCGTCGCTGCGCAGCAGCTGCCCGGCTGTCTCGTAGGCCTCGACGGCGGCGGAATAGTCGCGCGCGGACTGTTCCCTCCGGTTTTCCAGCGTGATATACAGCATGGCGCGGAACGCGTAGGGTTCATAATCCTTCGGATACTGCGCGGCATAGGCGTCCAGCGTCTGCTCCGCCAGATCGTATTCCTGTAATTCATAATAGATCGTATACAGGTTGCTGTAGAGATAGCTTTTCGTCACGCCAAGCTCCAGCACGCGGTTGAAGCACTCCCCGGCCTTGCGCAGGTAGCTCTGCGGAACGGAGGGGTCGGTGTGGTACGCCTCGAAATAGGCCAGCGCCAGCATCTCCCAGATCGTTGAGTCATAGCGCAGGCCATAGGTTTCGATCCCGTTCGCCAGAACCTCGACGGCCTTTGTCGCGGGGTTTCCGATCGGGGAGCTTCCCGTCCGGACCAGCGCCGCGCAATCGCGGTAGACCTCCGCCAAGGAGCGCAGCGCCCGCTTTTGCAGCGCGATATCCTGCGTCTGATTCAGCACCGCCTGAAAGCCGCTTTCCGCGTCCAGATATTCCTTTTTCGCGTAGTCGATCTCCGCCTGTACGTAGTCAGTCACGTCGCCGCTTGCGCCTGCCGCGTACATCTGCGACAGGATCTCGTCCGCCGCATCGATATCGCCCAGCCGTCCGAGGGAAACCGCGTAATCGCGCTGGGCATTGACGGTGATATCGCCTCCGGCGGTGCTCAGCCGGAAGAACGAGGCCGCGGCGGCATAGTCATCGCATTCAAAATACGCCGCGCCCAGAATTTCGCTCAGCTGGCTCTGCGCCTCGATATCGTAGGCCTTTCCAAGCCCCAGCTCGTCCTCGATATAGGAAATGCAGCGTTCATAGTCCTGCGCGCAGTAGAGCGCGTAGGCGTAGGAAATATAAGGTGCAGACTCCTCCGGGTAGAGCGCCTGCGCCTGCTCGAAGCATCCCAGCGCCTGCTCCGGGTCCGTTTCGCACAGCTGCGTTCCCTGCTCCATCAGAGCCTCGTACTGATTCTGCTGCTCCTGTACCTGTGCCTGCTGCGCGGCGGCAAGCTGCGCCCGCTTTTCCTGCCGCGTGTGCAAAAGCAGCAGACTGCCCGCCGCGATCGCCGCACCGGCGACAAGCACCAGCACCCAGACAAGCCCCCGGTGGGCTTTCTTTTTTTCCTTCCGCACGGGAGTCGGACTGCCCCCGCCGGAGGCGTCGAAGACGCCCTGCGTTCTGTTTGTGCCGGATGTGCGCTGCGGCCGGTCAGAAAACACCGCATTCGTTTTGCCCGCAGTTCCCGCCGCGCCGGAGGACTTCCCCGACGCGTAGCGGCTCGGGTCGATCTGCAGCTCGTCGCCGTTCGGGTAGATGAGCGCCGCGTCCTGCGCCTCGTAGGAGATCGCTTCCAGCTCCTGCCGAAGCTGCTGGGGGCTGGAATAGCGGTCCTTCGTGTCAAACGCGCAGGCCTTCAGGACGATCTCGCCGAGGCGGCCTTCGCCGTAAAATGGTCTTGGCAGCGGTTCGCCGGACATCCGTCTGGCCAGCGCCTGCTCGCGGCTGTCATAGGTAATTGCCTCCGGCGGCTGCGGGAGGAACGGGCCGCGATTCTTGTTCAGCATCCGGTACAGCACCAGTCCGAGCGAATACGTGTCGACGCTGAAGCCATATTTCTTTCCAATGTAGACCTCCGGGGCCATGTAGCTATACGTGCCCTTCTTGGACAGGCCGGAGGTCGTGCGTTCGATCGTCCGCGCGATGCCGAAATCGCCGAGCTTATAGTCCCCGTTGTCGGAAATAAAAATGTTTTCCGGCTTGATGTCGCGATGGATGATATTGTACCGCTGGCAAAGCTCCAGCGCCTTACAAATGTCGATGCCGAGCTTGATGATGTCCCGCCGCGCCATCGGGTGCTGATAGACATACGGCAGCAGCGGGTGCAAAAGCTCCATCCGGATCAGAATATCCCAGCCGATGCCGTCGGGGTGCCGGAGGACGGCGTGATCCTCATAGCTGACAATGTTGCCAGTGCCCTTGAGCCTTGACATGATGGCGCACTCGCGGCCGATGTCCTCCACGACGCTGTAAAAATACTGCTTTGCCTGCGGCGGCGTCATGCCCTCGGCCAGTACGCTCTGCAGCTCCGTCCTGCTCTGCGGGACGGTAATGACCTTCAGCGCGGCTTTGTAAACGCCGCCGAAGTCCTCCCGCTGGATCTCATAGACCGTCCCATAGCTCCCCTGCCCCAGCTCCCGGCAGATTTTCCATTTGTCAAACACAATGGAGCCGATCTCATATGTAGACATAGTTTGTTCTCCGTTTCTTTTTGTTACTCTACCGGCGTTCCGTCAGCGTTGTAATCTACCCATTCCCCCACATCATTCAGTTCCCAATAATTTAGTAATTCGTCATCTGCACTGTACGTTTCCTGTCTTGTCTTAGTTCCATTGACATCCCATTCGTATAAAGTATATCTATTAAGTGTGCCATCTGGATCATGGTTTTCCGACTTTAAGCAGTTTCCATTTGAGTCGTATTCATAGAGAATATAGCCGCTCAAAGTGTCCTCCGAATCATACATTTCCATTTTGATCTGATTTCCATCCGAATCATACTCATAAAGAGTGTACCCAGATAAATCTTCGTTATCATCATAGCCTTCCATTCGAATCAGATTGCCTGCTTGATCATATTCGTTGACGTACCATAGTGTCCCACCTATGTATACTTCCGACTGCACCATGTTGCCTGCATCATCATATTCAGTTATCCACGTCTGCGTCAATCTTCCATCCGTATATATTTCCCGTTTTACCTCATTTCCATCAGAATCAAGCTCATACGCAAAATAGATCATTCCGGTATCGCCATCATACTGTTCTACTCTTTTTAGATACCCTGTCACATCATATTCTTTCAGTACATATTCTTGAAGCGTACCATCCGAATTGTACAGTTCCCATTTTGTACAATTGCCATTCGAATCGTATTCATTCTGTTCATACTCTTGAAGCGTGCCATCTGAATTGCACAGTTTCGATTTTGTCAAGTTACCATTCGAATCGTATTCAGTCAGTCGGTACTCTTGAAGTGTACCATTCGAATTGTACAGTTCCCATTTTGTGCAGTTGCCATTTGGGTCGTATTCTTTTCGGTAATACTCTTGAAGTGTGCCAGCTGAATCATAGACTTCCACTTTTATTCCATTTCCGCTCGAATCATATTCAATCTTAGCAAAGCTGCGCAGCGTACCATCCGGATCGTAGTACTCTTCCAATATTCTGTTCCCTTTTGAATCGTATTCGTACTGGTCATACCCATAAATCGTGCCATCTGAATTGTATATTTCATTTCGTATGTTATTTCCCGCTGTGTCAAATATATCAGTTGCAATATGTTCTCCATGACCGTAGGTTTCAACCCGATAACCAGTTAGTCTTCCGTTCTCATAAATCTTTTCCAGCGTACCAGCGTCTTCAAATTCCTGCAATGCTTCTGGAATCGGCTGCGGCTCAAATATATTATGGATAAAACTATAATACGGGTCTGGAAGTATCCCAGTTACGTACAGCACCGCCGGTATAAGCAGGCATATCGCGCATATTCCAATGATGACGCGGCCTTTTTTCTTCCGCTTCTTTTTCGTGCTGGTTCGCTTCGGCTTTTCCGCGTCAAAGGCGGACTGGGTGCGGTCTTCGGCGGTTGTCTCAACTTTTGTGCGGAAGCTGTCAGAAAAACGCCCTGCGTTGCACTCGCTGATTTGGACGTGCTAGTGCCGAATGCCGCCGCATATCGCGCGGAAGCATACGGTTCACGGTCTATTGTCAGCTCGTCGCCGTCAGGGTAGATAACCGCCGCGTCGGTTTGGGTATATAAGATTGCTTCTAGTTCCTGCCGAAGCTGCTGCGGGCTGGAATAGCGCTCCTTCGGGTCAAACGCGCAGGCCTTTAAGACAATTTCGCCGAGGCGGCCTTCGCCGTAGAACGGGCGCGGCAGCGGTTCGCCGGACATCCGTCTGGCCAGCGCCTGCTCGCGGCTGCTGAACGTGATCGCCTCCGGCGGCTGCGGGAGAAATGGACCGCGATTTTTATTGAGCATCCGGTACAGCACCAGTCCGAGCGAATACGTATCAACGCTGAAGCCGTATTCCCGACCGGCGTAGACCTCCGGCGCCATGTAGCTGTACGTTCCCTTTTTGGACAAGCCCGAGGTCGTCCGCTCGATCGTGCGCGCGATACCGAAATCACCGAGCTTATAGTCTCTGTTGTCCGAAATGAAGATATTTTCCGGCTTGATATCGCGGTGGATGATGTTGTACCGCTGGCAAAGCTCCAGCGCCTTACAAATGTCGATGCCGAGCTTGATGATGTCCCGCCGCGCCATCGGGTGCTCGTAGACATACGGCAGCAGCGGGTGCAGCAGCTCCATGCGGATGAGAATGTCCCAGCCGATGCCGTCGGGGTGCTCCAGCACGCGCAGGTCCTCGCAGCTGACGACGTTTGCCGTGCCCTTGAGCTTGAACATAATGGAAAACTCGTGCATAAGCTCCTCGACGATGCCGTGAAAATATGCCTCGGCCTGCGAAACGCTCATACCCTCGGAGATCACGCTCCGGACCTCCGCGCTGCTCTGCGGGACCGTGATCACCTTCAGCGCCGCCCGGTACGTCTGCCCGAACTCGCTGCGCTCGATTTCAAATACTTTTCCATAGCTGCCTTCGCCAAGGCAGCTGACTATGTTCCAATCCCCCAGCACCTGTGCGCCGGGGTGGTATGCTTCGTGCTCCATGGCTGCTCCTTTCCTCAGAAGACCATGCGGCGGATCGCTCCGCCGTTCTGGTCCGACGTGTAATACAGTGCAAAGGTGTCACAGATATAGGTGACGCGTTCGGCCTCGATCGTGCCGAGGTTTGTCGTTTCGCCGGTTTGCAGATCCATGCGCCAGAGTGTGCTCGTGTGCTCCATCATGCCGTGTCTGTCGTCCGACTGGGTGGAGAAATAGAGCACGCCGTCCCGCGCAGCTGTACTCCAGTATTCAAAGCGCTCGTCCGTGTTGACCAGCCCGCCGCGCAGCGTCAGCAGGTTCCATCCCGGCGGAAAGCCGCCGTCAGATGCAAGCAGATATTTCCCGGCCTTCATGCACGACTGGTGAACAGACAGGGAGAACGTCTCACCCGTTTCCGGGTTGAACGAAAGCCACGCGTTGGGGATCGAACCGCCGATATCATACTTGGCCGGGAATCCATACACACAGTATCCGTTCACATACATGAACATACAGTTATCCGGATAGGCCCGCTGGAGTTCGTTCTCCTCCTCCATGTAGTTCACATAGAACAGTGCCGCATCCTGCCCCGTCTGCGTGTCGACAACGGCAAACTGGCCGTAATGCCATCCATCGTCCGATCCTCCCACGCGCGTGCCCGTGCGCGCCATGCCGGGGCGCAGCTCCAGCTTGTAGCGGGTGCGCATGGCCTCGCCCTCGCTGGCCTCTTCGGCCTCCTGTTGGAACCACGTCTCATGCGCCGCCAGCTCCTCTTTGCTCCAGTCGCGGCGCAGGTGCGTCGTGTCGCTGCCCACGGTGCCGAGAACAAAATGGTCGCAGTGATGGAGCCAGACGGTCTGCCGTGCGGCTGCGGTGCTGAGGAGCACCTCGTTCATATTGTCCGTGCCATCCGGGAAAAAGGGCAGTCCGGCCGCCTGCAGCTGTGCGCAAAGCTCGTCACGCGCGGCCTCATTTGCGGCATAACTCGCGCTCTGGTTTTCCCAGTCGTCAGAATCGGACGGCTCTGTCTCCCTTCTGCGCCAGCTGCCGCTCCGCGTGGGGCTGTCGCCCAGTGTGTAAGCTGTGACCTCCCATGTGATCGTGCAGGGTTCAGCATAGCGATACAGGTTATCGGCATGATTCCGCCTTGTGCTGTAGACCGCAAGGCTCCATATGCCGTCCGCGCCCGGATAGAGCACGACATCCACCTGCGCGTCATACGCGTCCATCGCCGGAAGCGTCAGTACGCCCCGCTGCATCTCGCCGTCGGACGCGAGACGCGCATAATAGAGCAGCCCGCACCAGCCGCTGCTCTCCGCGCTGCCGTAGAGCCCGTACCACTCCGGGCCGTTCACGCCGTCGACGTTCACGATCCGGTACAGGAGCAGATCGTCCGGCTGCTCCTGCTGCCGCGCACCGGAGCCGGGTTCGTAGGACACATATTCCGTGCAGTCTGGGCTCAGCGCCCCCGGAAAGCTGCTTTCAAGCAGCTCCTGCTGTTTTTCGCGCACCTGCCCGGCAAGGGTCTGGTCGCCGGTCGCCTCCGCGCCGTCACGCAGAGCGCGAAGCGCGGCATTCTCATCGCCGGTCTGCTCATAGGCCTCGGCGAGCTTGCGGTACGCGTCGGCGTTCTTGGGATCAATTTCAATCGCCGCCTCAAAGGCCAGAATGGCCTCTTGATAATTGCCCTCGGACAGATAGCGCACGCCGAGGTCATACTTTGCCTGCCAGCCGGGGGCTTCGTCCGCCGGTTCGGCGGCTTCCGGGGCTTTCTGGCACGCGGCAAGCGTCAGCAGCAACAGCGCTGCCAGAAGGATATAAAAGAAGCGTTTCATATCGATTCTCCTATTGCATACCGTTTTCCCGTCCGCGCAGGATCACGCGTACCGGATCTCCACGGATTCTATCATGTAATAAAACGGGATCTCGCCGTCGAGATTTACATTCGGGTTGACCCGCAGCTTTGCCAGCGCGGTCATGTATAGGCCATCCATGGGGAAAGAATAGGACAGCTTGAGCACGGCGCTGCCATCCTCCGAGCGTTCGAAGCCGTCCAGCGCCACCTGTACCGCGCCGCGGTCGCCTATGCCGAAATAATAGCATGTATCACTGTCCTTCGGACAATAGCTAGGCACATAATCACGCGGCGGCAGCTCTACGACATGTCCATACATCGCATTTGCAACATCCTGCACATTTTGACAGCTATCCATCCGGTAACCTTTGTACATCCAATAATTGACGTCATCGGCATCAAGGTATCCCCTCTGATTGATTTCGTAGTTATTAATTGCCGTCCAGAAGCGGTTGGCATCTGTTTCGTCCGGATAGGAAATTCCCTCGCCCGAATCGGTGCTGTTCAGCATATCTGCGTATGCGTCTACAAGCTTCTGCGCACTGTCGGCAATGGTGTCATATGGCAGCGTATCGATATAGGCCAGCAAGGCTTTGGTGTTTGCGTCGTCCGCTGCGTCAGATGGCTGTGCTGCGGTTTTCTTTGAAAAATCCGGCGTGCGCGGTTCGCCGCGTATCTCTTTTTCGTAAGCTTCCAGCTCCTCCGCGGTCCAGTAGCGGCGGCTGTAGCGCCACTCCGCCGCGCTTTCGCCGCCGGAGATCCACGATTCGCATTTGAACATCCAGTAGGTATACGGCAGCGTTTCCCGATTCATGATCTCCTCCTTCAGATAAGGCCACCCCGCACTGCTCATATCGGAAACAGCATTTCTGTGCTTTTCATCGTCCCATTCGAGCCAGACCTGATCCCAGCGCCGGTACAGCCTTGCCCCGGTATCGTCCAGTATGTATGTCGTTGCATAGTACCCGTTTATTCCCGTATACGCCAGCGAAATGTCGTTCAGATACGCGCAGCAGTAGGCGCCCATACGTTCATTGTAATACAGCATCAGCTCCGCGCAGCTGCAATAGTCCAGTCCCAGCTCCATTTGATACGCAGTGTCCTCGATCTGCCCATCCGGCAGCACGCAGTAGCGGTGCAGCGTGAACTCTGACCGCACGAACCGGAACACAGCCGGCGTCACGTCATCCAGCGCAAGAAGCACGCTCCGCGTATATCCCTCCGGCACGACTTCGCAGTAAGGGTCGTCCAGCGAAGGGTCATAAACCACTTCCTCCGCCGTGCCATTGAGCGCAGTCCCCTCTATCGCGCCCGGCTTTTCCAGCAGGCTGACCTTGAACTGCCATATGTACTCCCGCAGGCGCTGGTCGTCCGTCTGTTCCAGACCAGCCTCCAGCGTCTGGAGCGTTTTCGCATAATCCTCCCGCTGTTCGCAGACCTGCGCCAGCTTGAGATACGCGTCCGCATTCCTGGGGTCAATTTCAATCGCGGCCTCAAAGGCCAGAATGGCCTCTTCATAATTCCCCTCGGACAGATAGCGCACGCCGAGGTCATATTGGGTCTGCCAGCCGGGCGCTCCGTCTGCCGGATCAGCTTCCGGTGCTTTGCTGCATGCGGCAAGCGTCAGCAGCAGAATTATTGTTAAAAAAACACAAGTGAACTGTTTCATTTCCATTTCTCCTTTTATCATATTCACTGTCCATGCGGCGCGGCATGCAGTGATGAAGCATCACCAAGCACATAAAACTTTCCGCTGCGCGTTTCACATTTTCTGTCTGACATACATATATTCTCGATTTGGAAGCTACCTCTGACGCGAAGTAGATCGTCATTTAAGTTTGCACCATTTGTGCCGTAACTGTGATTTTCCGCCCCATTCTCCAGCCGTCACCACAACATCGCTCCGCTTTACTCCCGGAGCAGCCATGCTGTCTCGGCAGCCTCAAGCTGCTGCAGCGTGTCGGCATCGACAACGCCCGTTTGGGTAAGTGAATGGTTCTTTTGCCAGCGCATCAGCGCCGCTTCCGTAGCCTGGCCAAAATCGCCGTCGACAACCACGCCATCATAGTTCATGACAACCAACATAGCCTGTACATATTTGACGTCCTCTCCCTGGCTGCCGCGCTCCAAGGTGCGCTCCGGGCGGGGATAGAGGCTGCGGTCCGCTCTGGTTTCTGCGGTGATGGTATAGGGGTCTGCGCCGCTATTGGCTTTTTCTATATGCGTGATGATCCACCGGCCGCTGCGTTTCTCAAATGAAATGGTCTGAACGGAATCAAAGTAATCTCCAAAACGCATCAGATCACATTCCGCCTCGCAGGTCGTTTCATCGAAGCTGACGATTTTCAGCGTCTGCGGGTCGTAAGTAAATACGCCGTATCCGCGCCCGCCGCGAACCAGATACAGACCGCCATCGAATTCCAGAACGTTATCATTCAGTACGTCTGAAACGGTTGCGTAAGCGTTCTGCATAATGCCCAGACTGTCTACGTCCATATATTCTCTCAGGTTATCCAGAATCTGCTCCTTGCTGGAATAGTTCGAAATCGGATAATAGGAGCTGAACGTCGGGTCGATGGCTTCGTCTTCTGCGAGTGTACTCTCAAGCTCCGAGGTGGTCGCCGGAGACGGCACAAGGCGCTTGATTCTTCCGTACTGGCCGTTTTCATAGGAAACAATCGCCATATACGATTCCTGGCCCTCAACAAAAAACGTCTCACCCTCGACCGCGTTCAGCCACGCCAGATTCTCCTGCAAAAGCGCCAGAAGCTCCTGCTCGCTCAGCTGCGGCTGTTCCGGCTGCCGGCTGGCCTGTATGGAATCGCGCAGGTACTTTCTGCAATTCTCCGGCGTGCTGGCAAGGAAGTGCAGCACGTATTCGTCGTCAGCTGTGCAGGCTGCAAGGCGCTCGTCGAAAACAGCCTCGGAAACCTCCACATCATCGAGGTAGCATACCCGCTCACCGGACACATCCTCGGTTTTCGCGTAGCTCCAGAAATCATGATGCTCGATCTGCACGCCGTCCCAGCGGACATACTGCAGCTCGTAACCGGCAGACGTGCCGTGGCCCTCATTGACAATGGCTCCCGCCGTGATGACGCGGACGTCGGGATAAAACCACCCATCGACAAAGCCGTGGTACAGCTCCGCTGTCTGGCCGTTTTTCCATGTATAGAGCCTATAATCAGTCAGCACGATCTGCTCGGACTGCACCCCCGTATTGATTTCGCCGCAGATCAGCTCCGGCGTGCCGTCTTCGTCCAGATCGACAAGCGCAAAGCCCATCGTGCCGTCTGTGCCGAGCAGCGCGGCATAGGCGCGCAGCGCCTCCTGCGGCCAAAGCTCGCAGAGCGCCTGCAAATATCGTTCTTCACCCGTCTCGAGATAACGCGCCTGCAGCCGCTTCGCAAGCTCCTTCCCGGTTCCAAGCGCCCGGCTGCATTCGATCAGACGCGCAAGCACATCCTCGTCCTTTTCGAGCAGCTTTTCATAATAGGACTCCGCCTTTTCATAGTCCTGCGCACCGTAGTACGCATCCGCCGCGCGGCGGTACAGCTCGTCCGTCTCGCTCCCCCACTGCATTGCCGATTCGTAATCCTCCGCAGCGCTGCGGTATGCATCCGTCTGTTCGCTGCCCTGCGCGCTCTGCGCCAGCTCCCAGTACGCGTCGCCTCGCTGCTCATACGCCTGCGCGTTCTTCGGGTCGATCTCGATGGCTGCGGTAAAGGCCAGAATCGCCTCTTCATACCTTCCGTCCGACAGATAGCGCACGCCCAGATCGTACCGGGACTGCCACGTCGGCGCGGACTGCTCCTCAGCGTCAACGGAATGCGCGGAACAGGCGCTCAGCAAGCCGAGCAGCGCCAGCAGGAAACACATCATCTTTATTCTTTTCATACTTTTCTCCATTTTTTCCAAATATCTATAACGCAGACAAAAGGGGCAGCGTGGAAGCACTGCCCCTTTGTAATTCTGTCTTAGTTGAAGCTGCTCTGCATGGTCGCCTTCAGGCCCTGATCCGTGTTCTGCAGCTCGCGGGCCGCCGTATCCATCAGCGTTGCGTAGCCCTCCAGCATTTCAGAGAAGCTTGTGAAGCTGCTCTGCATACTCTCAAATTTTGCGACGAACGCAGCCTGTGCCTCGCCCTTCCATGTCTCGTTCAGCGCAAGGATCAGCGAGCGCAGCCGCGCCATCGTGTCGTCGTGCTGACTGCGGAGATTGCGGACCTCTGTCGCCTTGGAATTCAACACCTCGGGTGTTACCTGAATCAATGCCATGATCATTTCCTCCTATTTATATTTTATAAATTTTAAACTTCAAATTCAGCTGTCTGCTTTTTCTGCGTTTTTCTCCAGCTCTTCTCTCACGCTTGCCTGATAGCTCTGCACCTCTGCGTTGATGTAGCCCAGAAAATGAACCGAATCAATATCCTCATGCTGGAACAGGAACATCGTTTCCGCATCGATATACCCCTCCGGGAACGGTTCGCCAATGTAGTCATACGTGGTGTTTGTCTGCTCGTCATGAACGATTGTGCCGATAATGAGCAATTTCCGTGTGGCGCCCTGCAGAGCGACCACGCTTCCGATCGGAAGCAGATCCTTATACATAATACATATCCTCCCTTACTGGTGTTTACCGGAACGCAAATTCCAGAATCTCATCCACATATTTTTTGCTTTGCTTATAGAAAGACTTCACATTTTTCGCCGCTTCGATCACGAAATTCGCCGTCGAATCAGCGTCCATGAACTTACTCCGGAGCCATTCATCCGGCTTGTACCATTTGAACTCATTCCCGATGACGTCGTCAAACGAGGTTTTGCCCCACACAAAGGAATATCCGGTCTTGCCCGTCAGATCCGTATTGAGCTTTCCGAACGACTTGAGCATTTTCTCCGTGCCTTTCAGGAGCGACACCATATCCAGTCCCGTATAGGCCAGCTCGCCGAATTTCTCACCGGCTTTCTTGTTTCCGAGCATTTCGCCCAGCTCTCCGCCATTCTTCTTCAGCAGATCCTTCAGGTAATTTGTTTTCCCCACCTCGTCGTACTCATCACGCGCAACATGGACTATATCCGCGCTTGCGCTTGCAATATCGTTTCCTGCGCTGGTAATGATACAGAGTGCAACCGGAATTCCCGCAACGGTGCTGCACGCGGCAACTGCTCCGGCGATTTTGACAATACTCTTGCCGATCTTGACCGCGCCCTTGCCGTATTCCACGATATCATATACGGTTCCGTGATTCTGATAGCTTTCCTTTGCCGCGCTGACGTCGTTCGAAACAGAGGTTTTGACCGCGCTGCCAAAGTCCGAGACATCGTCCTTGAGCTTGGAGAACCACCCCTTCTTTTTGCTGACCACCGCCTGCTTGACGCCGTCGCACAGGGTTTCGGAGGTCCGAAGGCCAAACGTCTTTCCCAGCTCGTCCGCGCATTTCTGCCTGTCGATCCCCCGCAGCGCGACAGCCGGCAGCGTTGTGGCCGCGAGGCCCGCGCCAATGGCGTCGGCGGCTTCGCCAAGCCCTCTTGCTCTGTGGCCGAGCTTCTGGTCCGTCTGCGTGAAGCGGTCGCTTGCGGCAAGCAGCATCTGCGTCATTGCCTCCAGCTGGGTCTGCTCTGTCGTGCATCTGCGGGAAAGCGCCTCCAGCGACTGTCTGATCTGCTGCGTCGCCGCGATCTGCATATCCAGTCCGTTCAGGACGCTGGAAACATTCACGGCGACCGCGCGCATTGCACCCGACTGCTGTCTCAGCCGTGCCTGCGCCTGCTGGACGACTGCGGATTCAATTTTGATCTGCACCGGCACAACCTCCTTACCATTCGCCGCCTCCGCCGGAACCCGTCCCGCCTGACGCGGACATGGACGCCTTTGTTCGTGCTTCTGCGGCTTCAAACTCATCTGCGGCCTTGCGGATCGTGTGCGCAAGACGCGACAGCTCATCCTGGATCTTTCGGATCTCGCGCAGCCGGCGCTCGGCTGCCTGATCGTATGTATCGGCGGCTTCTCCGGCCCACACGCCGGCAAGCTGCTGCCGGAGCGCCTGAATGCTCTGCGCGATCTGACTGCATTGCTGCTCGCTCTGTTCAAGCTGTCTTGCCTGCGCACGCGCATTTTCATAATCTATGCGGATCAGGCTCATTTCTGAAGCTCCTTTCCAAGGGTGTGTTTCAGGATGGTTCTATCTTACACTATGTAAAATAATTTGTCAATATGTTAATTCAAATACGTTGTAATATACAAAAACTGGCGCTGCAATTTGTTAAAAACAGCAAATTACTCCAACACAGCGCGGCCCTGCAGGCTTGCGCCGTCCCAGATCCCGCAGGACGCAAGCGTTCTGGACTCCGCAATGGGCGCTCCCTGGTCGTACAGGCGGATCGCAGTGCAGCTGCCGTAAACCTGCGGATACAGGGTGCGAAGCATTTCCAGAACACGCGCATTCACCTCCGCGACCGGCAGGAACGCCGGAAGCTCCACATCCAGCTGCTCGTCTCCGATGGTCAGAGTCACGATCACATTCTGACAGGCCTTCATTGCGGCGCGCCCTCCCGTACCAGCGCACGCAGCGTGCGCCGGATCTGCTCCGGCGTGCTCCTGCGGACGATCCAGTCCTCCGTCTCCTCCTCGCCGGGCTCCAGCCGGAGCAGCATATCGGAATCGTACACAAGACAAAGGCTTTCCAGCGTTCGCGTCTGCAAATGGACCGTGTTCACGCAGCAATAGCCGCACCGCCGTTCCAGACCGGCAAGCAGAAGCGCCGCCGCGTCCTCCGGCATTCCGGCTGCCAGCAGCTCTGCCCGGCCTGCGTCTGTGTCCTTCAGACAGTGCTGCAGCAGCTCGTTTGTAAGGCTCCAGTGCGTCTGCGCCTCAGGGGCTTCCTGCGCTTTGCAGCACTCCATCAGCCTTGCAAGCGCCAGCTCTTCTATTTCCCCGTCCGCAGCTCCGGTCAGGCTTGCCAGCTCGCCATCCTTTGTCAGCTGCGCCCAGCAGCTCCCCTGCCGGTACAATACGACGGACGGCTCCGCCTGTCCGCAGTTGACCGCATCGACAGTCAGATACAAGTCGCATTCCGCACAGATTTCAATGAGCCGCCGCAGATCGCCGCGCACGATCGCCGCGCCTTCAAATTGCCGCGTGATCGCGCCGCTCTGCTCCAGCTCCTCCAGGCAGACTTCATACGCCGCCCGGATCTCCTCGTGATCCATCATCATAAACGGGTCGCGCACGCCAAAAAGATGCTCCGCGCCCAATTCGGACGCCAGCACGACCAGCGCTCTGATTGAGAGCCTGCTCCGCTCCATTTTCTCTGCCTCCTCTATCTCCTCTATTTTTGTACTGCCTTCAGCTTGACCGCATGGCCATCCTGAACCAGATAGCCCATGCCGGCGCCTGCATCCTGTGACGCGGCGCTGTACGCCAGATCGGTCCGGGCAAACATATGCGCCTGCGCGCTTCCGCCAAGCAGAAGGGTCGTTTTTCCGGTCATTTCCATGGTGAAGCGCTCGCCCGAAGCGGACAGCTTTGTAATGTCCGCCGCGTTTCCGCTTACGATCACCGCGACGCGCAGCCCTTTGCCAAGGACCAGAATGCTGGCCAGCCGCCGCAGCGTCTGGTCGTTGATCGAATCGATGCAGCGCTTCAGATCGTCAATGCAGATCAGAATCCACGGCCAGTCTGTGCTCCCGGCGCTCGCGTCCTTTCTTTTCTGCATCTCCGGCATCAGCGCGGCGATCTCACCGTCAAACGCCGCCGCAGCCTGCGCCTGCGCGCCGTGAAATACAATGTGCTTCGCAGGCGCAAGCTTTTCTGCGGCCTGCGCAAAAATGGCCTGAACGGTACTGCTTCCGTCCTGCGCGCAGGAGATCAGCAGAAACTGCTCCTGCGCAAGCGCGGCGAAGCACGGCTGCACGGACTGCTCCGTAAGACCACAGAGGATCTGCTCCGACGGATATTCCCGCCAGTCCACGACCTCCGGCAGCACCGGGATCGGCGGCGGGCAGGCGCCTGTCCATGCCCCGCGCATCAGCCCGGCAAGCCGCCGGATCTCATTGACGCGGTCGATCTCCCGTTTTCCCGCTGCGGGAAGCGCCGTCTGGAATTCCAGCGGCGGAGTGCTTCTGACCAGACCGCGTCCGGCCAGATTTTCCGGCTCCAGACCGTTCGTTTTGCCGACGATCTGCGCGTAATCGCCGCGGTCCGTCATCCGCAGGCAGACAGCCGCCTTGATGTGCTGGCTGATCCGGTACGGCAGCGCGTTCACCGCGCCAGCGCTGACCAGCAGATACATCCCGCAGGCCGCGCCGTCCCGCACGAGCGTCTGCAAAAAGCCGTCGATATCCGGGTACAGCTCCAGCGCAGGCGCAACGTGATCCAGCAGAAGCACGATCCATGGCAGCTGCTCGCCGGTGGCTTCCCGGTAAGCGTCTATGCTGACGAGGCCCTGTCCGGCAAGCAGCTTCTTCCGGCGATCCAGCGTGTCGATGAGCATGGTCGTCAGCTTGCTCTGCTTCTGCGCGTCGTCTCCGTCCACGATGCCGCCGACGTGCGGCAGCTCCCGGAACAGCCGGAGACTCCCGCCGCCGAAGTCCATCAGATAGAGGTGCACCTGCTCCGGAGAATAGCAGAGGGAAAGGGACATGACCGCCGATTGCAGCAGCGTCGTTTTCCCGGTCGCAGGCGCACCGTAGACTGCATAGCTTCCGGATTCCGAGAAGTTCAGCGACATCGGGCGCTGCGACTGCGCCGCAGGATCGTCCAGAAGGCCGATGACGGCCCGCAGGCCCTGCTGCTGCGTTTCCCAATGCGCGCCGTCGAACGCCGCGCAGACGACGTCGCGCAGACGCAGCTGCTCGGGCAGCTTTGCCGTCCAGAGCTGCCGCGCCTTTTCCACGCCGCGCTCCCGGCAATAGCGGTCCAGATAGTCCACGACCGCATTGATCTCCTTTCGTTCGGAGCGGTATCCCGTTGTTTTTTCCGGTTCGTAGCAATGGCGGTTCCCGTACAGGTCCACCACAGCCGTCTGTCCGCCCGTCTGCCCCGCAGCCTCGCGGAACGGCTGATAGGGTGCGCCGCTCCAATAGGACTGGATCTGCTCATAGACCTCGTCCTCGCCTACCTGCACGTAGGCGCGGCCCGGCGTTGTGATCTGCGCCGCGTCGGTATGGTGCAGCATCTCCCGGCTGTCTGCGGCGTTTGCCACCTTCAAACACCAGCGGAAGCGCGTATTCGCGTTCATTTTATCGTCTACAACACCGGCGGGCTTCTGCGTCAGAAGGATCATATGGACACCCAGCGTCCGGCCAACCGCGAACACGCGATTGACCGCCTGCATGAATTCCGGGAACCGGTTCTTGAATTCCGCGAACTCGTCGATCACGATAAACAGATATCCCAGCTGCTCATCCGCCTTGCCCTCGCGCAGCAGCCGTCTGTAATCGGAGATATTGCTGACCTTCCAGCGGTCGAGCAGCTCCTTGCGCCGCGTCAGCTCGTATTCGAGCGCGATGAGGTTCCGGCCGATGCTCGTATCCAGATCGGATATGCGTCCGGCAAGATGCGGCAGATTCTGGAACGGGAGCAGCAGGCCGGTGCCCTTAAAGTCGATCAGCACGAAGCTGACCACATCCGGTGGGAAGCGGACTGCCATCGACAGGATCCAGGACTGCACCATTTCGGACTTGCCGGAGCCGGTCGTGCCCGCGACAAGGCCGTGCGGCCCGTGCCGCTTTTCATGAATATCGAACAGGAACGGCGTGCCGTCGCCGCGAACGCCGATCGGGACCGCCATGCTGCGCTCCGGCTCTGCGTTTGCCCAGTTTTTATCCAGTGCCAGCTCCGAGGGCCGCGAAACGTGATAGCCCTGCAGGAACGACACCGAGCGCGGCAGCGCCGGAGCGCCCTTCGCCTCCATGCGGAGCGGTGCCATGCTGCGTGCGAACTGCTCGTACCGGGCCTGCGGCACCTGCTCCGGCTGGAACGGCTGCTTCCGGGACGCGTGCCTGCGCTCAAACAGCACGCCCACTGCTTCCCTGCAGTCCAGAATATCGTGGCATTCCTCCGGGAGCAGATCGATCCGGTCAAACAGGTACAGCACGCTGATGCCAAGCTCCCGGCGGTTTGCCGTCAGAAATTTCATAAACGCGTGCTGCGTGACCGTCTCCGGCGCTGCGCACACGAACAGGTACCACGGCTTTGCACGCGGCGCTGCGCCGAGCCCGGCGTTCTGTCCGGCAGCGGCCCGCGCCGAGAAGACCGGCTCGAGCCGTTCAAGCAGTGCGCGGATCGTTTCGGGCGTGTTTGCGATCAGGCGCGCCGTATGCCCCTCGTCCCAGCAATGCGGCAGCCAGCGGCAGAATTCCCACTGCGCAGTCTCCTCCTGCTCGCAGAGCACGACGATCCGCAGATCGCAGTAGCTGTGATGGGCCGCGGCCTGCACGATCAGGTTTTTCCCAAGCGCGACGCAGCGCGCGCGCTTTCCCACAACGCCGCAGGACAGATGCGCACCCAGCGGAACGCAGATCGGGCAGTCCGGAACCATGGCGAACCGCTCCGCGATCTGCGTCGGCTGCTCCGCGAGGACGTCGCTTTCCAGCCGCAGCATCTGCTTCGGTGCCTGAACCGAGAAGCTTGCCGGGAGCGTTCCGCTGCCAACGCGCAGGGAAAGAAAATCCTCGTCGCGGGAGAGCCGCCCCCACAGCTCCCGGTCGACCGCCGCCGCTCTTCGGATGCACACATCCGTCGACGGGGACATATGTGCAAGAACGGTCTGCTGTTCGCTGCGAAGCGCCTCCAGCTCACGGACCTGCTCCTGCAGATACGTGCTGTATGTATCCAGCCGCAGCTGCTGCTGGGAACGGTACTTTTTCTTTTCACCCCGGTAGCGGAGGATCGATACCACCACGCCGATGATGGTCGTGGGGACGCTGAAATACAGCATGGTCATCACATTGGTGACCAGAAGGCACACCGCGACCATCACGATCACGCTGAGCAGCGGCGCAAGCAGGATATTCAGCCAGCTGACATTCGGCTTTCCGCCGATCGTCGGCGGCGCCTGCAGCTCCAGCGTTTTGCAGGGCGTTTCCTCCAGCAGGCGCGGCGACGGCTTAAAGCAGAACGGATACGGATCGTCCGGCGACACCGCCGTCCGCTTTTCGGGCGCAGCGGCCGGCTTCACGCGCACAGCCTTGCTGCTCCACACGAAGAGCCGGTCCCCGCTGACGCGGAGCTGGCAGAAGCCGATCGAGAGCACATCCCCGTCGGCAAGCACGCCGCTTCCGGCAAGGCACATATTCAAATAGGTGCCGTTCCGGCTTTTGAGATCCTGAAAGCGCCACCGGCCATCCTGATAGAACAGCGCAGTATGCTTTCCGGAGATCTGCTGATCCGCGATCTGGATATCGCAGTCCGCGTTCCGGCCGATCGTGAGCCGTTCCGTCCCGGTCAGCGGCACCGGAACGGCGGCCTTTGTGCGGCACGGGTACGCCGTAAGCGCGAGATGCGCGTCCGGATCCAGAACGAGCGATTTTTCATACGGGAGCTTCTCCTGCCGGAACCCGGCGCCGGCCACGGACCAGCTATCCGCGTCCGTTTTGACCGTGATCGTCTTTTTTCCAAGACAGGCAGCGGCAAGCTGGATGGTGCAGCCCGCAGCTTTTCCGATCGTGCACGTTTCGCCTGATTGGAGCTTCGCCTCAAGCAGCCGCTCCCGGTCATAGATGCGTATGATGGTCTCCATATCTGCGTCTCCCATCAACCGTTATTGCCTGAATTGATTCAGGTCAGTAAAGGAAAAAATACGCGCCAGCTCGTCCGTATAGATCCCCATCACAGGCAGAAGCTTTGCGGTCTGCGCGTTTTGCAGGAACAGGAACAGCAGAGACAGGAAATTCGTCCAGCTCAGCTCCCGCGACTGATTTTCAATCGAGGAGATCGTCTGCCGCGTAACGCCGATGCAGTCCGCCAGCTGCGTCTGCGACAGGCCGAGCCGTGCGCGCAGCGCCGGAAGATTTTCCGCCATCGCCTGTGTATACTTTTTTCGATCCAGACTCAGAATTCCCAGTGGCTCCATGTAATTGCCTCATTTCCAAAATATCTCTAAATTTATCATACCAAATGGCAGTCAGATTGTCAATTTTCACATCATAAAATCCCGTGTCAGTGCCTCCCGGAGAGGCAGCCGTTCAACAGAACGAGGCTGCCGCAGATTTTTTATCTGCGGCAGCCTCGTTGTTTTTACGCAATATCGTACTGACTTTTATAGATTTCGTAATAGAAGCCCTTTTTCTCCAGCAGGTCGCGGTGCTTGCCCTGCTCGACGATGCGGCCGTCGCGCAGGACCAGAATGAGGTCGGCGTCGACGATCGTGGACAGGCGGTGGGCGATGATGAAGCACGTCCTGCCGCGCATAAGGCGGTCCATGGCCTTCTGGATGAGAAGCTCCGTGCGCGTGTCGACGTTGGACGTCGCCTCGTCGAGGATCAGCAGCTCCCGCTGCGCGAGAAGCGCACGCGCAATGGTCAGCAGCTGCTTCTGGCCGGAGGAGATGGACGAGGTATCGCTGCCGATGACCGTATCGTAGCCCTGTGGAAGCGTGCGGATAAAGTGGTCACAGTACGCCTCGTCGCAGGCGCGGATGATCTCCTCGCGCGTGGCGTCCGGCTTGCCGAAGGCCACGTTTTCGGCAATCGTGCCGCCGAAGAGCCACGTGTCCTGCAGGACCATGCCGAAGCGGTCGCGCGTGGAAGCGCGGGAATAGTCCGCGATGTCGCACCCGCTCAGCAGAATACTGCCGGAATCGACGTCATAGAAGCGCATGAGCAGATTTACAATTGTTGTCTTGCCCGCGCCGGTCGGGCCGACGATGGCAACGTGCTGGCCCTTTTCCACGTGCAGGTTCAGATCCTGAATGAGCTCGGTGTCCGGCTCGTAGGAGAAGTCCACGTGGCGGAACTCTACGCTGCCGTCTCCGCCTGCGGGAAGCTCCTGTTCGATCGGCGCTTCCTCCGGCAACTCCAGCAGATCGACGACGCGCCGGGCGGCCGCCTTGGCCTGCTGCAGGGTGCTCAGGCCGTTGGAGATCTGCTCAAGCGGCTCGGAAAACTGCCGCGCGAACAGCACCAGCGTCACGATCACGCCCACCGGAACGCCCTGCCGCACGATGAGCCAGCCGCCCAGCAGGTTGATGGCGATATACGCCAGCGAATTGGACGCGGCAATGACCGGCTGGACGATGGCGGAGAGATAGGTTGCTTTCGCCTCGGAGACGCGGCGCGCATCGTTGATCTCCGCGTGGCGCTCAGCGCAGTGCTCCTCGAGGTTATAGGCCTTTGTCGTCGCGTAGTTTGTGTAGGCTTCCTCCACAACGGAATACAGCTCGCCGGACTGCTTGAACATCTGATGGAAATACGTTTCCGAGCGGCCCGCGATCTTGGCCGACAGCCAGATGGAGACCGGCATGAACACGATCACGGCCAGCGAAAGCTGCCAGTTCTGCAAAAACATCACGACCGCGATGGCCAGGATCTGCAAAAAGCCGCCTGTAATGGTGTCGAGCACGGTATGCAGGGAGCCGCCGATCCGGGACACGTCCTCCGTCATGCGCGAGAGAATATCGCCGACGGGCGTGTGATCGACAAAGCTGACGGGCAGGCGCTGGATTTTGTCGGAGATCTGGATGCGCAGATTGCAGGTAAAATACCGGCTGACGGCGCGGTTGAGCAGCTGCATTTTGCCGTAGCTGATGGCGGCGCGCAGGAGATACACACCGGCCAGCGCCAGAAGCCCCGGCGCGAGCTGCGCCAGCACGGACGCGCCCGTCTCCGGCGCGTCAAAATAATCGATCAGGATCTGCACCAGCGCGCCCATCTGCGTCGGGATGATCAGCGCGCACACAACGAGCGCCAGACTCATGACGACGCCAAGCGCAAGCTGCCAGCGGATGGCCTTCGCGCCCTTCAGCAGCTGGATGAGCGCGTCGGCGGAAACGTGGGTTCTCTGTTCCTGCTTCACTTCGCGTCACCTCCGGTCTGTGAGGCATAGATCTCCTGATAGATCCTGCAGCGGGACAAAAGCTCCGCATGAACGCCGTGGTCGACCAGCCGCCCGCGATCCATGACGAAGATGTGATCCGCGTTCATGGCCGAGGTGATGCGCTGGGTGATGACGATCTGGGTCTTGCCCTGAATTTTCTCGTTGAGGCTCCGCCGCAGATTCGCCTCCGTCAAAAAGTCGAGCGCGGAGAAGCTGTCGTCAAAGACATAGATCGGCGCGTCCTTCAAAATGGCGCGCGCGATGCACAGGCGCTGCTTCTGGCCGCCGGAGAGGTTCTTGCCGGACTGCTGGAGCGGATGCTCCAGATGCTCGGGCAGGGAATTGAGGAAAGGCGTGAGCTGTGCGATATCGGCGGCTTCGAGAATGTCCGCTTCCTCCGCACCGGGACGGCCCATCTCGATGTTGTGCCGGATGGTGCCGGAATACACGGCGGTCTTTTGCAGGACACAGCTGATGTTCTTCCGGATCACGCCCCGGTCGATCTGCGAAGCGCTGACGCCGTCGAAGAGGATCTGTCCTTCGGTCGGCAGACGGAAGGACAGCAGCAGCTGCACGAGCGTACTTTTGCCGCTGCCCGTGCCGCCGATGACGGCGATCTTCTGCCCCGGCAGAATGTGCATACTGACATTCTGCACGGCGGCCTCCGACGCGCCCTCATAGCGGAAGGTCACATGGTCGAGGGCGATTTCGCCCCTGAACGTGTGCTCCGCGCCCTTGGCTGTCTCCTGCATGCCCGTGGCATGGAAGATTTCGCCGATGCGGTCCGCCGCGACCTTGGCGTGCGGCAGCATGACCATCGCGAAGCCGCCCATCAGAACGCCGTTGGCGACAAGCGCCAGATACTGGATGATGGCAAAGATATCGCCGCCGGAGATGGCGTGGCTGCCTGTCTCCATACGCCAGCCGCCGAGCCATATGATCGCCACGCCCGCAAGATTCACGAGCAGCACGGCTGCCGGACTCAGAAGTCCCATCTGCACGTTGGCATTGATGATGTTCTCGGCCATGACGTGTGTGGCGTCGGCGATCTTCTGCTGCAGACTCGCTTCCTTATTAAATGCGCGGATAACGCGGATGCCGTGCAGACGTTCGCGCATGACGTCGTTCTGAATGTCGATGTACTTGTCGGACGTTTCGTGCAGGGGGCCGATCCGTTTGCTGATGGGCCGGACAATCAGAAAGATCGCCGGGACGAACAGCAGCAGGATCAGGCTCATCATCACGTCCTTGCGCAGCGCCAGAATGACGCCGCCGAAAAACAGCACCGGGATCGTAATGAGACTGCCGGAAATCATCGACGCGACCCAGGAGACCGTTCCGATATCGTAGGTCGACCGGGACAGGAGCGCGGCAGCGCCGATGGCGTTGAATTCCTCGAACGTCATATTGTTGACGAGGGAAAACACGTCCGTGCGCAGGTCGGCGTTGAATCCCGCGACCACATCGCAGCTGATCTTCCGCCCGGCCAGAAGCGCGGCAAGGCCAGCCGCCGCAACGGCCAGCATCCACGCGCAGCAGCGCACGATATACGCAAAGTCCGACTGCCGGACGCCGTTATTCAAAATGTCGTTCATGATCGTCGGCAGCAGCAGATCGCACACCGTCGCCGCCGCGACCAGCAGCATCGCCAGCGCAATGCGCCTGCGGTACGGCTTCAGATAAGGCAGGATATCCTTCATGAATGGCTCTCATTCCTCTCTGTAGTTCATTTCCCGGAAGACAGTCCAGATTTTTATTATAGCATGGCAAACAAGCGTTCGCAAGTGTCTTTTTTATTTTAAAGAGTCGAAGCGTTCCTGCTTTCCATGATCTTCAATCTCCGCATTCTTTCGTTATTGTCGTATCTATATTCATTATTGTCGAAATATCAGCTTGCATTGCAGTCCGGACGATGGTATGATGGCAGTGCTGAAACGGACAGCGGACTGTGCGGACGCTTGCAGACCTTGTTCGTTCCAATTCCTCGTCATCCTTTCTGACATCTCCCTTCTGCATCCGCGCCGCACAGCCACAGGACCCCGCCGGGCACTGCCGCCCGGCGGGGTCCTGTGCGTTCGACCATGCGGAAAAGCACTGCTTTTTGTTTGAAATAGCGAAACACTCTATTGCAATCGCGTCCGGCTGCTGGTATAATGCAAGCAGAAAGGAAGCCTTTCGGCTTTGTTTTCCCGAACGCTGTTTTCTTTGGAGAATAACCATGCGATATAAGAAATTATTTGTCCTTCTGCTGGCGCTGGCGCTTGTATGCGGAAGCCTGTCCGGCTGCGCGTCTGAGCGGCAGACAGCCCCGGCAGAGCCGACCGTTCCGTTCACCGACTCGCTTGGCCGAACCGTCGACATCCCTGAAACGCTCACGCGCGTGGCCCCCAGCGGTACGGTCGCGTCGATGTTTCTGGCGACCATCGCGCCCGAATATATGACGACCATCAACGCAACGCCATCGTCCAGCCAGTACAAATATCTCGACCCGCGCCTGATTGATCTGCCGACGACCGGCCAGATGTACGGCAGCAAGTCGACGCTGAATCTGGAATCCATTCTGACCTCCGGCGCGCAGGTCGTGATTGATCTGGGCGACAAAAAGGACAACATGGCCGCCGATCTGGACGCGCTGCAAAGGCAGATCGGGATGCCCGTGATCTTCATCGAGGCAGATCTTCCGCATATGGCCGAGGCATACCGGACGCTCGGAAAAATCCTGAGCGGCAAGGAGGCGCGCGGCGAAGAACTGGCGGCGTTCGTCGACGAGACTGTCTCGCTGGCGGAGGAAAACGCCGCGAAAATTCAGGATTCCGAGCGCATTTCCGTCCTGTACACCTCCGGCTCGTCCGGCCTCAATACAAACGCGAAAGGCTCCATTCAGGCGCAGGTACTCGACCTCATGGGCATTGAAAATGCCGCCGTGGTCGAAGACGTCAGCAATAAGGGCGGCGGCAATCCCATCAATCTCGAGCAGCTCTACCGCTTTGACCCGGACGTGATTTTATTTACAGCAGGCAGCACTTACTCGACTGCGGCAGACGACGAGGCGTGGCAGCCGCTGCGCGCGATCGAAGCCGGACGGTATTACGAGATTCCATCCATGCCCTACAACTGGCTTTCCAATCCCCCGAGTCTTAATATGCTGCTGGGCGTATGGTGGCTGGGAAATCTTCTGTATCCGCAGTATTATGCCTATGATATGGTAGAAAAGACACAGGAAATGTTCAGGCTGCTCTGGAATTACGACTTAACTGCGGAGGACGCGCGGGCCATGCTCGCCAATTCCACGCTGAAGGGCGCGTCATGAAACGGCTTCTGACACGGGGCGCGCTGCTGCTCCTGCTGTGCGCGCTGCTGGCCGCTTCCGGCTTCGCGGATGTCAAGGCCGAGGCGGTCTGCCAGCAGGACGTTCTGTTCTGCACGGATGAGGGACTGATGACCGGAACCGGCAGAAATACCTTCTCTCCGGACAGGCCCATGACCCGCGCCATGGTCGTCGCGACGCTCTACCGTCTTGCGGGCAGCCCCGAAGTGACTGAGAAGGCCGCGTTCACCGACGTTGCCTCCGGCAGCTATTATGAAGCAGCCGTCGCCTGGGCCGCCAAGAGCGAGATCGCCAGCGGCACGTCCGCCACGACCTTTGAGCCGAACAAGGCCGTCACCCGTGAGCAGCTTGCGAAGTTCCTGTTCAACTACGCCGTCTATCAGGGCATGGACGCCGTGACGCTCTCCGAGAACCTCATCAGCTTTGAGGATCACGCCAGCGTCAGCGGCTACGCCGTTTCCGCCATGCAGTGGGCTGTCGGCCAGGGCCTCATCAACGGCACCGACGGCAAGCTCCTGCCCACCGGCACCGCCACCCGCTGCCAGTTCGCAGCTATCCTGAACCGCTTCACCGCTTCGCAGAGCGAAAAGGCATAAGCATACATCTTTCCTGTCTCCCGGCCGTTTGGCCGGGAGACAATTTTTCTGCGGTTTTCCTTGAAAAGCGGTAAAAAAACGAATATAGTTGATAGGGATAGGACGCACACAAGGCTTCCCTTTGGATGCCGCCATACCATTTTCCGGCGATTTGAACCTGAGGTATTATGATATGAAAATTCTGATCATTGAAGACGAGATCCTGCTTGCGGACTCTCTCCGGGCCATGCTGGAGGGGAAGGGATTTTCCGTCGAGGCGGTGCATGACGGCGAGACGGGGGCAGAATATGCCGAGACGGGCGTATATGATCTGCTCATTCTCGACGTGATGATGCCGGGCATGGACGGCTATCAGGTCGCGCGGCAGGTGCGCGCGAAGCGCTGCGGAACGCCGATTCTGATGCTGACGGCGAAATCGTCGCTCGAAGACCGCATCGAGGGGCTGAACGCGGGCGCGGATTATTATCTCACGAAGCCCTTTGACGCGCGGGAGCTGCTGGCCTGCGTCGGTGCGCTGCTCCGGCGGCAGGGCGCGGAGGTCAACGCGCTCTCGTTCGGCAACACGACGCTCGATCTGGCCTCCGGAACGCTGATCTGCGGGCAGCGGCAGCTGCGGCTGTCCGCGCGGGAATTCGACGTGATGCGGTATCTTTTGCAGACAAAGGGGCAGAATGTGTCCAAGGAGGCCATTTTGTCCAAGGTCTGGGGCTTTGATTCCAACGCGGTAGAAAACCATGTGGAGGTCTATGTCGGCTTCCTGCGCAAAAAGCTTGCGGCCATCGGCTCGAACGTGCGCATTGAGGCCGTGCGGCGGCTGGGCTATCATCTGGAGGTCGACGAGACATGCTGAAAAAACTTCGCTTGAAGATCATTCTTGCGATCGTGCTGGTCGCCGCCGTGATGCTCGGCGCGATTCTCGGGCTTTTCTATACGCTGACAAAGCAGAACCTGCGCACGCAGTCCATCAGTATGATGCAGGCCATTGCAGCCGATCCCTTTGCGCCTGTCCAGCCGGAGCGCGAACCGCAGCAGGTGCGCCTGCCGTATTTCGTGCTGCAGACCGACGCGTTCGGCAATCTGGTCGCCATCGGCTCAAGCGATTACGATCTGACCGACCGGACGTTTCTGCGGATGGTTGCCGCCGCGGCGCAGGCTTCGCAGGACGCCATCGGCGAGATCCCGGAATACAGCCTGCGCTACTGCCGCGTGACCGGCAGCGTGATCTTCGCGGATATTTCCAGCGAGCAGCAGACGCTGCGCACGCTTTTGAAGACCGGCGCGCTGCTCGTCGCGCTCGGCCTGCTTGCCTTTTTCGGCCTTGCGGTGCTGCTGGCGCGCAGTGCGGTCCGGCCAGTGGAAGAAGCGTGGCGGCAGCAGAAGCAGTTTGTCGCCGACGCGTCGCACGAGCTGAAAACGCCGCTGACCGTCATTCTGACAAACACGGAGCTGCTGCAAAGCCCGGATTATGACACGGCGCAGAAGCAGACCTTCCTTTCCGGCATCGACGCCATGGCGAAGCAGATGCGCGCGCTGGTCGAGCGGCTGCTGGAGCTGGCGCGGGCCGAGAATGAACAGGCGTCGCGCTCGTTTGCACCGTGCGATCTCAGTCAGATCACTGAGAGCAGCGCGCTGCTGTTCGAGGCCGCGCTGTTTGAACGCGGTCTGACACTGCAGACGGAATTGGAGCCGGACATCACCGTCAGCGGCGATGCGCGCCAGCTCAGCCAGCTGGTAGAGATCTATCTTGACAACGCCCGGAAATACGCCTCCGGCGGCACGGTCGCCGTCCGCCTGTCCCGCTGCGGGAAGAACCGCTGCCGCCTGTCCGTCTCAAACGAGGGCGAGGCGCTTTCCCCGCAGGCGCTGCGGCAGATCTTTGACCGCTTTTCCCGCGCAGACGCCGCGCGGACGCGCGACGGCAGCTTTGGCCTCGGCCTTTCCATCGCGCAGGCCATCGCGCAGACGCACGGCGGCAGCGTCTGGGCAGAAAGCGACGGCGGCGTCAACACCTTCTTTGCCGAGCTGCCGGTGCTGTCCGGGCATGAAAAGCGCCAAGAGACGGCAAAAAAGGGTATATGATTTTATGCAGAGCGCCGGTACGCCTCCGGTTGCAAAACGGCGAAAAAGGTGATATATTAGAAATGATATAAATTAGAAGGTGGTACAGCTATGAACACACAGCATTTGCAGTATATCATCGAGATCGAACGCACCCGGTCGATCTCGCAGGCGGCGGAGAACCTGTTTATCGGCCAGCCGAATCTCAGCCGCATCCTGCACGATGTGGAGCAGATGCTGGGCTTCCGCATTTTTGAGCGCTCCACGCGCGGCGTCCGGCCCACGACGCGCGGCACGATCTTTCTGCAGCACGCAAAGTCCATCCTGCGCGAGACAGAGGCCATTGAGGCCCTCGGTCCCAAGCGGGCCGTGGCGAACCGGCTGCGCGTGTGCATCCCGCGCTCGGCGGCCATGCTGGATCTGACGGCGCAGTATCTGGCCGGACTGCCGCAGGCAGAGCCGGTCGACGCGGTCATCCGCGAATGCCACGCGCGCACGGCGCTCGAAACGCTTGCAAGCGGCGAGACGGAGATCGGCGTGATCCGCTTCCGCTCGGAATACCGCGATTATTTTGACGAGCAGACCAGCGCCCGCGGCCTGAGCTTCGAGCTTTTGAGCAAATACCACTACCTCGTCACCATGAACCAGTCACATCCGCTTGCCGGGCGCAGCTCCGTTCTGCGCACGGAGCTTGACGGGCTGCCGGAGATCGTTCACGGGGACGTGTTCCGCGTACAGGGCAAGCCGGAGGAGCCGGTGCGGCGGAAGATCTACTGCGTCGACCGTCTGGCGCAGATGACGCTCCTCGAAACAATTCCGAATTCCTATATGCTGGCCCCCGCCATCCCGGAGCACTGCATCCAGCGCTGGAATCTTGTCCAGCTCCCGTGCAGCGACAACCAGAGTTTGTATCTCAACGCGCTGGTATATCATAAGCAATATGCAATGAGCGAGATTGAGGCCGGATTCGTGCAGTTTGTGCGGGAACATAAGGCATTTGTCTGATACTTCCCACAGAAACGGAATTGAACCAACATATCAAAAAGAATATATCTTTGCATAAAAAAGCATTGGTGCTTCCAGCATAATACCGATATAATTTTATCGCAATAACCGATAAAATTATATCGGTATATTTTGTTCGATTCAAATCTGAAATTGGGGGTTTTTGTGTATGAGTAAGATCACTGTTATCGGCGCGGGAAGCGTCGGCTCCACGATTGCGAACGACCTGATGATCCAGGGCACCGCATCCGAGATCGTCCTGATCGACGTCAATAAGCAGAAGGCCTTTGGCGAGGCCATGGATATCTATCAGGGCGCGCCGTTCTGTTCTCCGACGATCGTCCGCTCCGGCGACTATGACGCGGCCTCCGGCTCCGACATTGTCATCATCACCTCGGGTCTTCCCCGCAAGGCCGGACAGAGCCGGCTGGAGCTGGCGCAGGCCAACGTCAACATCATCAAGGACATTGCCCCGCAGATCACAGCTGCCGCGCCGGACGCCATCTATATTATCGTATCGAACCCGGTCGACGTGCTGACGTATGTGTTCCACAAAATTTCCGGCGTTCCCGAGAGCCACATCATCGGCTCCGGCACCATCCTCGACACCAGCCGCCTGCAGTCGACGCTTGCAAAGCGCTTCTGCATCAGCCCGAAGAATGTCCACGCGCACGTCTACGGCGAGCACGGCGATTCCTCCTTCGTGCCCTGGAGCCTTGTGCACATCGCGAACAACCATATTGATTCCTATAAGGAGCATTCCCCCGACTGTGACCGCATCAAGTGGAACCAGGATTACGAGGAGATCGAGCAGTTCGTCAAGACCTCCGGCGCGCAGGTCATCAAGAACAAGGGCGCAACGTTCTATGCCGTCGCCATGTCGGTCTGCCACCTGTGCAAGTGTGTGCAGAGCACGGCCGGAACGGCTGTGACCGTCTCTACCATGATGCACGGCGAATACGGCGTGTCCGATGTCTGCCTGTCCACGCTCGCGCTGGTCGACAATCAGGGCGTGCGCGGCAAGATCCTCAACCAGCTGACCGACGGCGAGATCGACAAGCTCCGCGCCAGCGCGGAAAAGCTGAAGGAAGTCATCCGTCAGGTCGAGATCTGATATAAAAAAGGAGAAAAAACGATGGAATATCGCGTCGAACACGATTCCATGGGTGAGGTCCGCGTCCCGGCGGACAAATACTGGGGCGCACAGACCGAGCGCAGCCACAACAACTTCCCGATCGGCGTCGGCATTGAGACGATGCCCGCCGAGATCATCCATGCCTTCGGCATTCTCAAAAAGGCTGCTGCGCGCGCCAACCGCGCCCTGCGTCCTGAGAAAATGACCGAAGAAAAGCTTGCCGCCATCGAGCAGGCGGCGGACGAGGTCATTTCCGGCCAGCTTCTGGACAATTTCCCGCTCGTCGTCTGGCAGACCGGCTCCGGCACACAGTCGAACATGAACAGCAACGAAGTCATTGCCAACCGCGGCAATGAAATTGCGGGCAAAAAGCTGCTGCACCCGAACGACGATATCAATATGTCCCAGTCGTCCAACGACACATTCCCGACGGCCATGCATATCGCGGCGGTCTGCGCGCTTGAGGACAAGGTCATCCCCGCCATCGACACGCTGGTAACAACGTTCCGCCGTCTGGAGGCGGAAAACGAGGGCGTCGTCAAATCCGGCCGGACGCATCTGCAGGACGCCACCCCCATCTCCTTCCCGCAGGAGATCTCCGGCTGGAGATCGAGTCTGGAACGGGATAAAGAGCTGCTGCTTCTGGCTGTGAAGCCGCTCAAAGAACTGGCGCTCGGCGGCACCGCCGTCGGCACGGGCCTCAACACGCCAAAGGGCTTTGATACAGCGGTCGCCGCTGAAATTGCGAAGCTGACGGGCAAGGACTTCAAAACGGCAGAGAACAAATTCCACGCGCTGACCAGCAAGGACGAGATCGTCTTCGCGCACGGCGCACTCAAGGCGCTGGCCGCCGATATGATGAAAATCGCGAACGACGTGCGCTGGCTGGCCTCCGGCCCGCGGGACGGCCTCGGCGAGATCTTCATTCCCGAAAACGAGCCTGGCTCGTCCATCATGCCCGGCAAGGTCAACCCTACCCAGTGCGAAGCCGTTACGATGGTCGCCGTGCAGGTCATGGGCAACGATGTGGCCGTGTCCATGGCCGCGTCGCAGGGCAATTTCGAGCTGAACGTGTTCATGCCGGTCTGCATCTATAATTTCCTGCAGTCGGCACGTCTGCTGGCCGAGTCCATCGTGTCGTTCAACGACCGCTGCGCCTGCGGCATCCGCGCCAACCGCGAGAAGATGGAGCACAATCTGCACAACTCTCTTATGCTCGTCACGGCGCTGAACCCGTACATCGGCTATGAAAACGCGGCGAAGACGGCTAAAAAAGCCTACAAGGAAAACATCTCCCTCAAGGAAGCCTGCGTGAGCCTCGGCTTTTTGACGGCGGAGCGCTTCGACGAGGTGTTCCACCCGGAGAACATGATCTGACGGGAGGACACGCAATGAATTACAGCTATTTCCCCGGCTGCACGCTCAGGACAAAGGGCGCGCAGCTGGACAGAGCCGGACGGCGCGCAGCGGAGAAGCTCGGCTTTTCGCTGTGCGAGATCCCGGAGTGGCAGTGCTGCGGCGCGGTGTATCCGCAGGCAAACGATGAAATTGCCACACGGCTTTCCTCCGTCCGGGCGCTCATGGCCGCGCGTGACGCGGGTCAGCCGCTGGTGTCCCTCTGTTCTGCCTGTCATCACGTTTTGAAGCGCGTGAACGGCGATATGCAGCACAATGAGGACATCCGCGTCAAGGTCAACAATTACTTAAAGCCGGAAACGCCCTACGAGGGTGAGACAAAGGTTCTGCACTATCTCGAAGTCCTGCGCGACGAGATCGGCTGGGATGCAGTCAAGGCAGCTGTCGTAAAGCCGCTTACAGGCAGAAAGATCGGCGCATATTACGGCTGTATGCTCCTGCGGCCCAGCCGCGAGATGCAGTTTGACGACCCGGAGAACCCGAAAATGCTCGAGGACTTCATCCGGGCCATCGGCGCGGAGCCTGTGATTTACGCGCAGCGCAACGAATGCTGCGGCGGCTATATGGCGGTCGAGAACAGGTCCTACGCCGCAAAGCAGGCACAGAAAATCATGGACAACGCAAAGGCGCAGGGCGCGGAGCTTCTGATCACGGCCTGTCCCCTGTGCAGCTACAATCTGCTGCACAACACGGACGGCGCGCTGCCTGTCGTTTATTTCACGGAGCTTCTGGCCGAAGCGCTTGGCTGCGGGGAGGAGGACGCATGAACAACCAGAACATGATTGAAACCGTCACCCGCATTTCCGGCGTAAACCCCAGAAAGTGTATGCGCTGCGGCAAATGCTCGGCGAGCTGTCCGGCGTATGACGAGATGGAATACCATCCGCATCAGTTTGTCTCCATGGTCGAAAACGGCCGGATCGAGGAGCTGCTTTCCTCGAAGGGCATCTACACCTGCCTGAGCTGCTTTGCCTGTGTCGAGCGCTGTCCCCGAAACGTCGAGCCTGCAAAACTCATTGAGGCCGTGCGCAATGCCGTGCAGCGCCAGCAGGGCATGGATCACCTGAAGCCCGAGCGCATCCCGGAAATTCTTGACGAAGAACTGCCGCAGCAGGCGATTGCCGCGGCGTTCCGCAAATATAAAAAGTAAGGAGGGAACGCAATGCAGAGAATCGGCGTATTCGTATGCTGGTGTGGCAGCAACATTGCCGCGACCGTCGACGTGGAACGCGTCTCGCAGGCTCTTTCAAAGGAACCCGGCGTTGTTTTCTCCACAAATTATCAGTATATGTGTTCCCAGACCGGGCAGCAGATGATTCAGGACAAGATCCATGAATATGGTCTGACCGGCGTGGTCATCTGTTCCTGTTCGCCCAGAATGCACGAGCAGACGTTCCGCAAGACCTGCGAAAAGGCGGGGCTGAACCCCTATATGGTCGAGATCGCGAACATCCGTGAGCAGTGCTCCTGGATCCACAAGGACAAGGAAGCGGGCACGGAAAAGGCCATCATCCTGGGCCGCGCCGCCATCGCCAAGGTACATCTGAACGCGCCGCTGACCGCAGGTTCCAGCCCGGTCACCAAGCGCGCGCTCGTCATCGGCGGCGGCATCGCGGGCATCCAGACGGCGCTGGACATTGCCGAGGCGGGCTTTGAGGTCGATATCGTCGAAAAGCAGCCGACCATCGGCGGCAAGATGACCCAGATCGACAAGACGTTCCCGACGCTCGACTGCGCGGCGTGTATCCTGACGCCGAAAATGGTCGACTGCGCGCAGAACGAAAAGATCCATATCTATTCCTATTCCGAGGTCGAATCCGTCGGCGGCTTCGTCGGCAACTTCCATGTAAAGATCCGCCGCAAGGCGCGTTTCGTCAAGGAGGACGTCTGCACCGGCTGCGGACTGTGTACGGAAAAGTGTCCGCAGAAGAAGGTCCCGAACGAGTTTAACCTCGGCATGGACAATCGCCGCGCGATCTATATCCCGTTTGCGCAGGCCGTGCCGAAGGTCGCGACCATCGACCCCAACTACTGCAATATGCTCAAAAACGGCAAGTGCGGCGTGTGCGCGAAGGTCTGCTCCGCCGGAGCGATCGATTACAAGCAGACCGACACGTTCATTGAGCAGGAATACGGCGCCATCGTCGCCGCGACGGGCTTCAACCCCATCGATCTTTCCAAATTCGACGAATTTGCCTACAGCCAGAGTCCGGACGTGGTGTCCAGCCTCGAGTTTGAGCGCCTGATGAACGCTGCCGGTCCCACGAGCGGCACGCTCCTGCGCCCGTCCGACGGGACGCACCCGAAGACCATTGTCTTTGTGCAGTGCGTCGGCTCCCGCTGCGACGGTGCGGAGAAGGGCAAGCCCTACTGCTCCAAGATCTGCTGCATGTACACGGCGAAGCACGCCATGCTCTGCCGCGAAAAATACCCGGATACGGATGTGTATGTGTTCTATATCGACGTGCGCACCCCCGGCAAGAACTTTGACGAGTTCTACCGCCGCGCCGTCGAGCAGTACGGCGTGCATTACATCAAGGGCATGGTCGGCAAGGTCACGCCCGAAAACGGCAAGCTGAAGGTGCAGGCCTCCGATCTGCTGGACAACCGGCAGCTGCATATCGACGCTGACATGGTCGTGCTGGCTGCCGCCATCGAGCCGGATAAGTCCGCGCGGCCGCTGGCCACGATGCTGACCGCCTCCATGGACACGAACGACTTCTTCACCGAGGCCCACCCGAAGCTCCGCCCGGTCGAAAGCCCGACGGCAGGCGTGTTCCTGTCCGGTATGTGCCAGGGGCCGAAGGATATCCCGGAGACGGTCGCACAGGCGTCCGCCGCTGCGGCGAAGGTCATCGGCCTTCTGTGCAAGGACTCGCTGACGTGCAACCCGTGCGTGGCGCAGCCGGATGAGATGATGTGCAACGGCTGCTCCAACTGCGAAAAGGTCTGCCCGTATGGCGCGATCACGTACATTGACAAGGAATTCAGAGGCCCGAACCGCACGACGCTCGTGCGGCGCGTCGCGCAGGTCAACCCGGCAGTCTGTCAGGGCTGCGGCGCGTGCACCGTCGCGTGTATGTCCGGCGCGATGGATCTCAAGGGCTTCTCCAACCGGCAAATCATTGCGGAGGTGGATGCGATATGCAGGTAAACGGCTCCTGGACGCCCACGATCGTGGCGTTCTGCTGCAACTGGTGCTCCTACGCGGGCGCCGATCTTTCCGGCACGAACCGGCTGAGCTACCCGGCCAATGTGAAGATCATCCGCATTCCGTGCTCCTGCCGACTCAACCCGATGTTTATTCTCCGCGCGTTCCAGCGCGGGGCCGACGGCGTGATCCTCTGCGGCTGCCATCCCGGCGACTGCCATTACACGACCGGCAACTATTACGCCCGGCGGCGCATGACGCTCCTGTTCTCCATGCTGGACTTCCTCGGCATCGAGCGTGAGCGCACGCGCGTGGAATGGGTCTCGGCGGCAGAGGGCGCGAAGTTCGCCAAAACCATGAACGAATTCGCCGAGACGATCACGAAGCTCGGTGAGAACCGCAGACTGGAGGATCTGAGATGCAAAGAGTAAAGGAAAAAGCGATCCAGCTGCTGCAAGATCAGATTGTTGACCGCGTCATCGGCTGGCGCGCGGGCGAATTCTTCTATGATCTGACGCCATCCGTATTCACGAGCGTGGAAGATATCGAGAAAAATTTCGTCTGGAGCGTCTTCTCCGGCGCGAATCTGTCCAAATATCTCATCGCGGAATCCCGCAAGGGCGGCAAGGCCGCCGCGTTCCTGAAGCCCTGCGACAGCTATTCGTTTGTCCAGCTTCTAAAGGAGCACCGCATCCTGCGCGAGACGGTCTACGCCGTCGGCGTACAGTGCGGCGGGATGTGCGACATGGAGGCTATCAAGGAGCAGGGCCTTGCCGGTGTCACAGCAGTGACGGAGGATGGCGAAGCTCTTTGCGTTTCCACGATCTACGGCGAGGAAACGATCAAAAAGGCCGATGCGCTGCTGCTCAAGTGCAAGACCTGCAAGAGTAAAAAGATCGTCTGCTATGACGAGCTGCTTGGCGAGCAGGGCGAGGAAAACGTGGACTGCGGCCGGTTCGACGAGGTTCAAAAGCTCGAAGCCATGACAGCCGAGGAGCGCTACGCGTTCTGGCGCGGCGAGCTGTCGCGCTGCATCCGCTGCAACGCGTGCCGCAACGTGTGTCCCGCGTGCTCGTGCGAAAAGTGCGTGTTCGACAACCACGATTCTGGCTTTGAGAACAAGGCCATCGCCGATTCGTTTGAGGAAAATATGTTCCACATCATCCGGGCCTTCCACGTCGTCTCCCGCTGCACCGACTGCGGCGAATGCTCCCGCGTCTGTCCGCAGCATATCCCGCTGCATCTTTTGAACCGCAAGTTCATCAAGGACATCAACGAGCTTTACGGGGACTATCAGGCCGGAGCCGATTTCGACTCCCGCCCGCCGCTCATGGATTTCCGCAAGGACGACTGTGAGCCGTCCGTCGTCTATGGAAGAGGAGGTGCGCAATGAAACAGCTTCCCCTCTCTAAGCTTCAAAGCCTGTTTGCTGCCATGTCGGCAGCACAGAAGCTCTATATTCCGGCGGACGACGCCGCCGGTCAGGCCAGCTTCACCGTCTGGCAGGAGGGTATAGCGCTTACCAAGAAGCTCAATACCGTCCGCTCGGCCAAGGATCTGTTTTTCCCGCAGGTGGAAAACCTCGTCGGCTTCCGCGTGACGGGCAGGCAGCTTGATTTGGTCGAAACACGCGACCCGGCAGAGCCGTTCGTCCTGTTCGGCGTGCGCGCGTGCGACGCGAGAAGCTTTGAAATTCTCGACCGCGTCTTCCTTTCCGAGCCACAGGACACGTATTACGCCGCCCGCCGCGAACACGGCGTTGTCGTGACGCTGGCCTGCACCCGCCCCGAGGAAACGTGCTTCTGTCCGGCCTTCGGCATCGATCCTGCGGCCCCGCAGGGCGATATCAGCTGCTGGATTGAGGACGAAACGCTCTTCTGGCAGGCCAACACGGAAAAGGGCGCGGCGCTGACCGCGAACCTTCCCATGCTGGAGGATACGGACACTGCGGCAGTCGCGGCCCAGCAGGAAAAAACGCGCGCGCTTCTCAAAAAGCTCCCGCTGGCCGGGCTCGATCTGTCCGCCGTGGGCGCAGGCAAAACGAAGGAACTCTTCGACCGCCCGGAATGGAAGCAGCTGTCCGAAAGCTGCCTCGGCTGCGGCACCTGCACCTTCGTCTGCCCGACGTGCCAGTGCTATGATATCAAGGAATTCGACTCTGGCAGGCTCGTCCGCCGCTTCCGCTGCTGGGACAGCTGTATGTACTCGGATTTCACGAAGATGTCCGCCGGTCAGCCGCGCCCGACGCAGCTCGAGCGCTTCCGGCAGCGCTTTATGCACAAGCTGGTCTATTTCCCGGATAATAACGACGGGTGCTTCGGCTGCGTCGGCTGCGGCCGGTGCCTTGCCAAGTGCCCCATCCATATGAACATCGTCAAAGTCATCAAAACACTTGGGGAGGAACACGCATGAGAAACGATCCGCTGATCCCCAATATCGCCGTCGTCACGGATATCCGCGTCGACACGCCGGACGTCAAGACCTTCCGCGTCGTCGGCCTTGACGGCAAAAAGCCCTTCGTCCATATCCCCGGCCAGTGCGCCATGCTCTCCGTTCCGGGCGTCGGCGAGGCGCTGTTCTCCATCACGTCCAGTCCCACGCTGGAGGAATATGTGGAGTTTTCCATTAAAAAATGCGGCTGCGTAACCGAATGGCTCCACGCCATGGAGCCCGGTCAGCAGATCACCGTCCGTGGCCCCTACGGCAACGGCTTCCCGGTCGACACCGCGTTCGCGGGCAAGGATCTGCTGTTCATCGCGGGCGGCATCGGTCTGGCCCCGCTGCATTCCGTTATCAACTACTGCCGTCACTACCGTGACCGCTACGGCAAGATCGACATCGTCTACGGCTCCCGCTCAAAGGACGACCTGGTCGACTATCCGGAGATCGAAAACGTCTGGTGCAGGGAGGACGGCATCAACGTCCATCTGACCATCGACCGCGAGCAGCCGGACTGGGACGGCCACGTCGGCTTCGTGCCGAACTACGTCAAGGAGCTCGGCTTCACGACCGACAAGACCGTCGTGATGTGCGGCCCTCCCATCATGATCAAGTTTACGCTTGCGGGCCTGATGGAGCTCGGCTTCGCCCGCGAGCAGGTCTATACCACGATGGAACTCAAGATGAAATGCGGCCTCGGCAAATGCGGCCGCTGCAACATCGGCGACAAATACGTCTGCAAGGACGGCCCGGTGTTCCGCTTCGACCAGCTCGACGAGCTGCCGAATGAGTATTAAAGGAGAACAGGTATGGAAAATATGGTGACGGTTTTCCTGTTCGGCAAAAAATATGAGGTGCCGGACAGTCTGACCATCATGGAAGCGATGGAATATTCCGGCTATCAGCTCGTGCGCGGCTGCGGCTGCCGCAACGGCTTCTGCGGTGCGTGCGCGACGATCTACCGCATCGCGGGCGACCGCGAATTAAAGGCCTGTCTGGCCTGCTCGACGCGCGTGGAGAACAATATGTATGTCGCGACGCTTCCGTTCTTCCCACTGGTCAAGGAAGTCTACGACATGGAAAAGCTGAAGCCCACACAGACGGTCATGATGCAGCTGTACCCCGAGATCTACGCCTGCGTCGGCTGCAACGCCTGCACAAAGGCGTGCACGCAGGGTCTGAACGTCATGCAGTACATTGCCTATGCCCAGCGCGGCGAATTTGACAAGTGCGCCGAGGAATCCTTCGACTGCGTCATGTGCGGCGTGTGCTCGTCCCGCTGTCCGGCGGGCATCTCCCACCCGCAGGTGGCAATGCTGGCCCGCCGTCTGAACGGCAAGTACATCGCCCCGCACTGTGAGCATCTGGACGCGCGCGTGCAGGAGGTCAAGGACGGCAAATTCGAAGCGCTCATCGAAAGCCTCATGGAAAAGCCGCTGGACGCGATCAAAGAGCTGTATAACCACCGCGAGATTGAAAAGTAAGGAGGACGCATATCATGTATCAGGACTCTAACATGCTGGCCTCCATCCGCAAGGTGGAAGCGGCCCGCGAAGAAAACGCGAAGCTGGACCCCCGCCGCATGACGGCGGAGGAAAAGGAAACGCTGCTGAAGAAATTCCATCCCGACTACCGCGCCGAGCAGTTCACCGAGCTGCGCTTCGGCCCCAATCAGGGCCAGAAGGTCCCGCTGGAGCTGGCGGAGCTGCTGGAGGGCGAATCGCGTATCCTGCACGAGACATTTGATCTGACGAAGCCCGACTATGAGACGGACGTTCTCATCATCGGCGGCGGCGGCGCAGGCTGCTCCGCAGCCATTGAGGCCGATAATGCGGGCGCGAAGGTCATGGTCGTCACGAAGCTCCGCATGGGCGACGCGAACACCATGATGGCCGAGGGCGGCATTCAGGCTGCCGACAAGCCGAACGATTCCCCTGCCCAGCACTTCCTCGACGCCTACGGCGGCGGTCATTTTGCCGCGCAGAAGGATCTTCTGTACAAGCTCGTCATGGACGCGCCGGAGGCTATTCAGTGGCTGTCCGGGCTCGGCGTGGAGTTTGACAAGGCGCCCGACGGCACCATGATCACCACCCACGGCGGCGGCACGTCCCGCAAGCGTATGCACGCAGCCAAGGACTATTCCGGCGCGGAGATCATGCGCACGCTGCGCGACGAGGTTCTCAATCGAGGCATTCCCGTCGTTGACTTTACCTCCGCCGTCGAACTCATCAAGGATGAAAACGGCCATTGCGCAGGCGCGGTGCTTTTGAACATGGAGACGAAGGAACTGCTGGTTGCGAAGGCAAAGACCGTCATTCTTGCCACCGGCGGCGCAGGACGGCTCCACTATCAGGGCTTCCCCACCTCGAACCACTACGGCGCGACCGCCGACGGCCTTGTGCTCGGCTACCGCGCGGGCGCGAAGCTCCTGTACCCCGACACGCTGCAGTACCATCCCACGGGCGCGGCCTATCCTGCGCAGATCTACGGCGCGCTGGTCACGGAAAAGGTGCGCTCTGTCGGCGCAATGCTTGTGAACGCGGACGGCGAGGTCTTCATGAACCCGCTCGAAACGCGCGACGTGGCCGCGGCCTCCATCATCCGCGAGTGCACCGAGCGCGGCAAGGGCGTCAAGACTCCCGCCGGGCAGGCCGTCTGGCTCGACACGCCGATGATCGAGCTGAAAAACGGCGCGGGCACGATTGAAAAGCGCATCCCGGCCATGATGCGGATGTTTGCAAAGCACGGCATCGATATCCGCAAGGAGCCGATCCTGGTCTATCCGACGCTGCACTATCAGAACGGCGGTCTGCACATCACGGCAGACGGCCAGACGGATGTGGAAAACCTGTTTGCTGCTGGCGAGGTCGTGGGCGGCATCCACGGGCGCAACCGCCTGATGGGCAACAGCCTGCTCGACGTCATCGTTTTTGGCCGCAACGCGGGTCAGCACGCCGCCGAGAAGGCGAAGTCCGTATCCGTCGGCACGCTGACGCTGGACCACGTGGCCGCGTTTGAGGCCGAAAAGCAGCAGGCCGGTGTGGCGGATCACCGCCTTTCCCCGCAGCTGCTGCCGGACTACGCCAGAAAAATCCATCCCGCAGAAAAATAAGGAGAAATAGAGGAGAAATGAGATGAGTGCAACCATCAATGCCGCGAATTTTCTGATGCTTTCCGTATTCGGAATCGCGGCAGTCGGGTATCTGCTCGGGCGCATCACCATCAAGGGCATCAGCCTCGGCACGGCAGGCGTTTTCGTGATCGCGCTGATTTACGGCGCGTTCTCCGGAACGCACTTCAATTCCAAATTTGTCATTGAAGAGATCAACTACGCCTCGCAGGCGCTGAAGATCATCGAAAATCTGGGCCTTGTGTTCTTCGTGACCTCGGTCGGCTTTATCGCGGGCCCGAACTTCTTCAAGAACATGAAGCACAACTTCAAGTCCTATGTGCTGCTCGGCGTCGTGATCATTCTTTCCGGCGGCATTACGGCAGTTTTGTGTCTGCTCGTCGGCCGTGCGATTGAAGCCGGGCAGCCGGGCTACGACCCGAACCAGCTTACGGCTATGATCTCCGGCCTGCTCGCGGGCAGTCTGACCTCGACTCCGGCGTTCTCGGCAACCAAAGAGGCTGTTGCAGCCCAGTATCAGGACGCGGTCACGGTCGGCTACGGCATTGCGTATCTGTTCGGCGTCATCGGCGTTGTGCTGTTCGTGCAGCTGATGCCGCGCGTCGTCCACGCGGATCTGGACGAGGAGCGCCGGAAGATCACGCACGTAGAGACCGGCGACGTCGCCAAATTCAAGGGAAAGCTGCTGGAATTTGACGATTTCGGCTTCACACCCTTCGCCGTCGCCGCCGTGTTTGGCATTCTGCTTGGCTCGGTGAAGTTCTTCAACTTCTTCTCGCTCACCACAACGGGCGGCGCGCTGCTCGTCTCGCTGGTGTTCGGCCACTTCGGCCACATCGGCCGCGCCGATCTCATGCCGAGCAAGAAGGTGCTCGAAACGTTCCGGGAGCTTGGCCTCATGGTCTTCCTCATCGGCGCAGGCGTTTCCGGCGGCATGAGCTTCGTGCGATATTTCAAGCCCATCTATTTCGTCTACGGCATTTTCATGACGCTTCTGCCGATGGTCGTGGGCTATATCGTGGCAAAGCACGTGCTGAAGATGAACCTGCTGAACATTCTCGGCTCCATCACCGGCGGCATGACCTCCACGCCCGCCCTCGGCACGCTCATCCATGTCGCAGGCACGAGCAACGTCGCCTCCGCCTACGCCGCGACCTACCCCATCGCCCTGATCGCCGTCGTTCTCGTCTCGCAGCTGCTTGTACGGCTGTTTTGACGCGTCGGTGCATGACAGAAAAAACGCCCGCCGGTTTTTCCGGCGGGCGCGTTTTGTATTTTGGGAATCAGAACAGGTTCTTCTCGGTTTCCTTGTCGAAGAAGTGCATCAGCTCGGGCTTGAAACTGTACTTCACGGGCTTGTGGCTGCCGTGGACAGCGTCGAGGTCGATGTCGGTCGTCGGGACGACGATGACGACGTCCTTGCCGTTGGAGTTGACGTGCAGATGCAGCTCGGAGCCCATCAGTTCGGAGACGTCGACCATGGCGTCGATGCCGTCCTGAGACAGGTGGATATGGACCGGGCGGACACCGGCGATGATGTCGACGGGCACCTTGTCCATCTTCTTGAGCGCTTCCTGCTTGTCGGCGGGCAGCTCGAAATCCTTGCCCTGCACGGTCGCGACGTACTTGTCGCCCTTCTTGGACAGCGTTGCGTCAAAGAAGTTCATCTGCGGCGTGCCGATGAAGCCGGCGACGAAGAGGTTTGCCGGATGGTTGAAGACCTCCTGCGGGGTGCCGATCTGCTGGATGAAGCCGTCGCGCATGATGACGATGCGGTCGCCCAGGGTCATGGCCTCGACCTGGTCGTGGGTGACGTAGATGAAGGTGGTGTCGATCTTCTCGCGCAGCTTGATGATCTCAGCGCGCATCTGGTTACGCAGCTTGGCGTCGAGGTTGGACAGCGGCTCGTCCATCAGGAAGACCTTCGGGTTCCGGACGATTGCACGGCCGATGGCGACACGCTGGCGCTGGCCGCCGGACAGAGCCTTCGGCTTACGGTTGAGGTACTGGGTGATATCGAGGATCTCGGCGGCCTCACGGACCTTGCGGTCGATCTCCGCCTTCGGGGTCTTCTTCAGCTTCAGGGAGAAGGCCATGTTATCATAAACGGTCATGTGGGGATACAGAGCGTAGTTCTGGAAGACCATGGCGATGTCGCGGTCCTTCGGGGCCACGTCGTTCATGAGCTTGCCGTCGATGTACAGCTCGCCCTCGGAGATCTCTTCCAGACCTGCGACCATGCGCAGCGTCGTGGACTTGCCGCAGCCGGACGGGCCGACGAGAACGATGAATTCCTTATCGGCGATGTCGAGGTTGAACTCCTGCACGGCGACGACGCCCTTGTCGGTGATCTGAAGGTTGACCTTCTTCTCCTCGGCAGGCTCTTCGCCCTTCTTCTTTTTCTTGCTCTTCTTTTCTTCGCCACTGACGAACGGGTAGATTTTCTTGACGTTTACGAGTTTTACTTCTGCCATACTGTTTGGACTCTGACTGCGCTGCCTCCGCACCGCATTCTCACGACCGCCGGGCTTGGCGGACGCATTGCGGCATGTCTCCACAATGCCGCACCGGGAGCCTCCCGGATAAAAAATCCTCCTTATTATTGCCGCAGGGCACCATAAGTGTGGATTGGTACACCACGACTAAGATACAGATATTATATCAGATTGCTCCGGTAAAGTCATTTGTCGCTTTTGCTGAAATTTTACGCAGAAACACGGCAGAACGCACAAACCAGCTCCCCCCGTTTACTTTTTCCCCAGCCCCTGATACAATAGAAAAAGCATACACATAGGAGGGATGGCGCATGAAGCAGACGACGCTCTGCTATCTTGAGCGCGATGGACAGTATCTGATGCTCCACCGCGTAAAAAAGGAGCACGACGAAAATCACGACAAATGGATCGGCGTCGGCGGAAAATTTGAGGACCGGGAAAGCCCGGAGGACTGCGTCCGCCGCGAGGTGCTGGAGGAAACGGGGCTGACGCTCACGCAGTACCGCTACTGCGGGCTTGTGACCTTCGTCTCCGATATCTGGCCGACCGAGTATATGCACCTGTTCCACGCCACAGGCTTCACCGGCACGCCGAAGGACTGCGACGAGGGTGAGCTGGCCTGGATCAGCAAGCGGCAGCTTGCCGCCCTGCAGCAGTGGGAGGGCGACCGGATCTTCCTGCGGCTCATGGACGAGCACGTGCCGTTTTTCTCGCTGAAGCTGGTCTACGCGGGCGATACGCTCACAGAGGCCGTTCTGAACGGAAAGCGGCTGGAACGGTCTTAAGGTATCAGATAGCTCCCGGCGTCCTGTTCGAGCTGCTTCCACACCGGGCATTCCGTACCGGTTTCATCGAAGAAGCGCTTCAGATCGCGGTTCAGCGCGCAGGCTTCTGTAAAGCTGCCGCAAGGCAGTTTATGGAAAAACATTTTTGGGAGAAATTGCTGAATTGTAAGCGAAGAGTATTGAAAAATCGGTTGCTCTGGATTATAATGGCTACAACATATTGTGGTGGAGAGCGGCTGATCGCCGGACTTCAGACACAAATGAACGACAAGGAAGGAGAAACTTTCATGAGCAAGAAAACAAGATGCCGCGTGCTGAGTCTGCTGCTGGCGCTCGTCATGGTTCTTGGCATGGTTCCGATGGCTTCGGCCTCTTCGGCATACAATGTCAAGCTGACCCCGACGACTCCGGATGCGAGCAAGCTGAGCACCGCCATTCAGCAGAACAAATTCAAGCTGCAGAATGGTGAAGCGGCCTACGCGGACAACGATACCGTCCGCGCGATCGTTATTTTTGAGGGCGAGGGCGCTGTCCCCGCAGCGCTGAAGAGCACCGGCGTCGCTACGCAGCGCGCTGTCGCAGCCGCGTCGAAGACCCTCACGGCGCAGCACAGCCGCATTAAGACTGCGATCCAGTCCAAGGCTGTCAGCTATGACGTCAAGTACGAGTACACCACGCTGCTCAACGGTATGTCCGCAGACGTCAAGTTCGGCGACCTTGAGAAGCTGGCCAGCACGGCGGGCGTCAAGGAGGTCTATCTGGCCAACTATTACGACGAGCCTGTCGTCATGCCCAGCATGGATTCGGCCAACGACATGACCAACATCACCAAGGTTCGCGGTAAAGACAACGGCAAGGGCACCGTCATTGCGGTCATCGATACCGGCATCACCCCGGGCCACGAGGCGTTCACAGCGTATGACAGTATGCTGAACAAGGCTGCCATCAGCAAGGAGCAGGCTGAGGCCGCGATTGAAAAGCTTGGCCGCGGCAAATATCTGTCGGCAAAGGTTCCGTTCTCCTATGATTATTATGACAAGGACAACGACGCGACCGACGACGTCAGCGGTCACGGCACGCACGTCTCCGGCATCGCAGCCGGCTGCGTCCTGTCGGATGACGGCGGCTATGAATTTGCTGGCTCCGCGCCCGGCGCACAGATCCTTGCACTGAAGGTCTTCTCCTCCGACCCGGCGGAGAGAGGCACCTCCAGCGACGTTTATCTCGCAGCCCTTGAAGACGCCTACACATTGGGTGCGGACGTCATCAATATGTCCCTCGGCGCACAGAACGGCTTCGTCTATGACGGCATCGAGGAAAAAGTCCTGAACGGCATCTTCACCACGCTGGACGACGCGGGCGTCATCTGCTGCATCGCAGCGGGCAACGAAGGCTCCATGGCAGACGGCGAGAGCATCACCGGCGTTCCTGCCGGCTATGTCACGTCCGACTATGCGGACTACGGCGTTGTCGGTTCCCCGTCCACCTATGACGGCAACCTGTCTGTTGCGTCTGTTGACAACGCGAAGTACGCCTCTCCGGCGATTGAAGTTGACGGCGCACAGATCGGCTACAGCGATACGGTCAACGCTTATAATACGCTGGCTGGCAAGACGTATGACTTTGTCCTGGTTCCCGGCAATGGCGAAACGTCCGACTATGCGGGCATCGACGTTACCGGCAAGGTCGCAGTCATCAAGCGCGGCAGCATTTCCTTCGTTGACAAGGTCAACAACGCGGACGCTGCCGGCGCAGCTGCTGCAATCGTTTATAACAACGAATCCGGCATCATCAACATGGCGCTGGACGGCACGAAGCTTCCCGCTGTTTCCGTTTCCGGCGAGGACGCAGCCAAGCTGCTTAACGCAAAGGAACAGAAGGTCACATTCCTCGCGGAGATGGCCTCTGTTGACAACCCCACCGGCTGGCAGTCTTCGTCCTTCAGCTCCTGGGGCCCCACCCCGTCCCTGACGCTCAAGCCGCAGATCTCCGGCGTCGGCGGCAGCGTTCTGTCTGCACAGAACGACACGACGGACGGTTATCAGGTCATGTCCGGTACCTCCATGGCGACGCCGGATGTCGCGGGTGTTACTGCGACCATCCTGAGTTATCTGAAGAGCGAATCGAAGTACAAGGATCTGAGCAAGAAGGAACTGGCTGACATGGCAGAGGCTCTGTTGGCATCCTCCGCGCAGACGGTTATTCCCAACAACTACACCTTCAGTCCGAGAAAGCAGGGCGCTGGTCTGGTCGATGCTTACCATGCCGAGCAGCTTGTTCTCGGTGGTGCAAAGGCGTACATCACCAACCCGATCGCCAACATCGGCGACAACCCCTCCAAGGACGGCCACTTCCAGATCCGCTACACCGTCAAGGATCTGAGAAACGAGTTCCCGGACTGGGATCTCGAAAAGGACGGCAAGGAATTCAACATTTCGTGGAAGTTCTGCTTCGATAAGCCCGTAGCAGATAAGGAAGGCAACTACTACAACGCACTGACGACGCTCGGTCTGACAGAGGACGAGGTCACTGTTACCACTAACTATAAAGACGACGTTCTCGTCATCGGTCCCGGCCAGACGGCAGAAGTCGTGATCGACGTACAGCTGACGGATGGTTTCATGGCCGATATCTACGCCATCTATCCGAACGGCGCGTACATCGAGGGCTACATCAACTTCACGAGTCCCGCTGCAACCTATGACCCGACCGCCTGCTTCCATGGCACGTTCATGGGCTTCTATGGCGACTGGGCACAGGCTCCCGTCATGGAACAGCTTGACTGGATCGACGTTATGACCGGCAACACTGACGTTTCCTGCAACACCTGGCCGAATTTGGCCTATCTGGTTGCGATCAGAGGCAGCTCCATCACCAGCAGCTCTCTGGCCGGTACGAACCCGTTCGACTCGCAGCTGGATCTCCCGTTCGATGCGGACAGAATCGCAGTTTCCAGCCCGGATGCCGCATATGCGCTCGAGCGGATGCTGTTCATGCAGCCGATGACGCTCCGCAATGCCCGTCACCTGATCATGGTTGTCTCCAACCGTGAAACCGGCGAGGTCTACTATGTGGACAACACCGAATATCTGCCGAAGGCCATCTATGACACGGATAACGGCTGGACAGCCACCGGCTCGTTCCAGTGGGACGGCACCGATCTGGACGGCAACGCAGTTCCGAACGACACCAAGGTCGACGTCAACTACTATGCCAACATTGCCTACGGCGCGGACGAACTCGGCGCGCTGACCAACGGCCGCACGGATTACAGCACGCTTAAGACGAAGGGCCAGAAGTATCTGGAGTGGAACTATGTCTGCACAGTCGACTCCGAGGCTCCGAAGGCACTCACGGCAAGCTATGACCCGGATACCAAGAAACTGACTGTTAAGGTCAAGGACAACCAGTATCTGGCCAGTGTCGAACTTGACACCTATCCCGACTTTACCGCAAGAGATTCTGCTCTGTTCGCAGAGGAGACTGCCGGTGCTACGTCCACGGTCACGCTGGACGCATCGAGCGTCACGAACGGCACTGCAGTTCTCTATCTGTTCGACTATGCGACCAACTACACCGCATACGTTGTTGATCTGGACGCTGCTTCCGACGGCGAACTCACCAACTGCACCGTGACGCTGCAGTCCTACAATGCAGATAAGGGTCTTGTCAAGGAAGCCTACACCGAAGACTTCGCTGCCAAGGATGTCGTTGAGGTCTGGTCCGGCGAAGAGGTCACCGCACAGGCACAGCCTGCCGAGGGCGAGGAGTTCTACGCATGGATGCAGAACGGCAAGATCGTCTCCACGGATGCGAACTACACCTTCACGGCTGTTTCCGACGTGACGCTGACGGCAGTCTTTGATCCGATCTATACCGTTTCCTTCGATTCTGACGGCGGCACGCCGGTCGAATCGCAGCTGGTTATCCGCGGTGAGACTGCCTCCAACCCCGGCGAGCCCACGCGCAGTCTGTACACGTTCAAAGGCTGGTATCTGGACGGCACGCTCTATGATTTCAGCAAGCCCGTTCTGTCCGACCTGACGCTGACCGCAAAGTGGAAGCTCATCAACGAGCCGATCGATCCCATCCTCCCGGCACTGATCCCCGCCACGAAGACCCCGACGACCGGCAGATTCCCGTTCACCGACGTGACCACGGGCGACTGGTTCTATGACGCAGTCAAGGGCGCCTGGGAGAACGGTCTGATCAATGGCGTGACTGCCACGACCTATCAGCCGAAGGGCACGCTGACCGTCGCTGAAGCGATCAAGCTGGCCTCCGCGCTGCATCAGATGATCAAGGACGGCAAGGTCACGCTGACCAACGGCAGAGGCTACTGGTACGAAACCTACGTCAACTACGGCGTCCGCGAGGGCATCCTTGACGAGAGCTACCAGAAGCTCAGCTACGAGCAGATGACCAAGCCTGTTTCCCGCAGCGAGTTTGTCCACATCTTCTTCAAGGCTGTAGGCAGCTACAAGACGATCAACTCTGTCGCGGACAACAGCATCCCCGACGTGAAGACGACGGACAGCTACGGCGATGAGATTTACACGTTCTACCGTGCAGGCATCCTCACCGGCTCCGATGCCGCCGGCACGTTCCATCCGGCCAGCACCATCGTCCGCAGCGAAGCTGCCGCGATCCTCGTCCGGATGTACGACGCATCCTACCGCGTCAACATCACGCTGAAATAATTCCCCGCACAAAAGGGGCGCTTCCCACCCGGGAAGCGCCCCTTTTTCAGTTGTAATCAAGAAAGCTGCTTTGCAGCACACAAGGCAGTTATTTGATGCACGTGTGCTTTTTGTAGCCGTATTCCTCCGCTTCTTCGGCGGAATTGAAGTAAATGCGGTTCTCCTCGCCGGGGAGCTTGGCGCAGCTTGCGCTGTGGACGATCATGGAATTGCGGTTGCCGACGAACGGCGCGTCCTTCCCGGCCGCCGGTTCGCGGCTGGTGGGGTCTGTCGTGATAGACAGCTTCTCGCCGTCGGAGACGATGATGATCTCGCCCTGCGTGTCGGTACGGTAAATTTCCGCGTTCAGCGCCTCCAGACGCGCCAGCACGTCCGTGCCGGGGTGACCGTAGTCGTTGTCCGCTCCGACGCTGATCACCGCCACAGAGGGCTGCACAGCCGTCAGGAACGCCTCGGATGAGCTGGTCGGGCTGCCGTGGTGCCCGGCCTTCAGAACGTCAGCGTGCACATCTGCGCCGGATTCCAGCAGGTCGCCCTCGGCCTTCTGCTCCATATCGCCGGTAAACAGGAAGCTCGTCCCGCCGTAGTCGACGCGCAGGACAAGGCTGCCGTTATTGGGATCGGAATATTCCTGCACCGGCCCGATGACCGTCACCGCTGCGCTGCCGAGACACCAGTGCGTGCCGGTCTGCGGCACCTCGATCTGCCTGCCCTGCTCTTCCGTATACTTGACCACGTTGGAGAAAACCTTCGTCGTATACTCTGTGACACTGGAATAGACGTGCTCCGCCGGGTATTTTGCCAGCACGGCGGCCAGTCCCCCGCAGTGATCCTCGTCCGGGTGCGTATTGACCACATAGGTCAGCTCCGTCACGTTCAGCCGGTTCAGACGGGACACCAGAAACTGCCCCTCCTCGACCGGCCCGCCATCAATGAGCATCGTGTCCTCTCCGCAGGAGAGCAGGATACTGTCTCCCTGTCCGACGTCGAGAAAACGCACCGTCAGCGTCTCATCAGACGGCACCTTCTGCGCCGTGGTAGACGATTCTGAGGTCTGCGAATCGGATAACCACTGGAAGCCTCGCCCCAGCGCCTCCCCGCCGAACCGGATGGCCAGCACCGCCAATAAGAGCACGGGCGTCAGCCACCATGGGAGCTTCTGCTGATTTTTCTTTTTCCTGTTTTCAGCCATACCGTGTGCCTCCGATCTCTTTTCTCTATTCTACACCATAAATCAGCCCTTTTCCAGCGCAAAAAAGAACCCCCTCGGTTTGAAGCCGAAGGGGATACTCTTTTTTCAGGGACCGAATCAGACCAATTCGATGACGGCCATCTCGGCTGCGTCGCCGCGGCGGGGCCCGATGCGGGTCACGCGGGTGTAGCCGCCGTTGCGCTCAGCGTACTTCGGAGCGATCTCCTCGAACAGCTTGTGCGCGACGTCTTCCTTGGTGATATAAGACAGAGCCTTGCGGTAGTTGGCCAGACCCTTCTTCTTGCCAAGGGTAATCATCTTCTCGACGACAGGCTGGACTTCCTTCGCGCGGGTAAAGGTCGTCTCCATCTTGCCGTTTTCGAGCAGATATGTGGTCATAGCCCGGAGCATCGCCTTGCGCTGGTCGCTGGTTCTGCCGAGCTTTCTGGTACCAAACATAGGGTTACTTCCTCCTTCTTTGAAAGGTTATCGCTTAATTATTAGAGTTTGCGGAATCGTCGCTTGCCAGACTCAGGCCCATCATCGCGAGCTTGTTCTGAACCTCTTCGAGCGATTTCCGGCCCATGTTGCGTACCTTCATCATGTCCTCGCCGGTTCTGGAGATCAGATCCTCGACGTTGTTGATGTTGGCGCGCTTGAGGCAGTTAAAGCTGCGTACAGACAGATCAAGCTCTTCGATGGTCATTTCGAGGACCTTATCGCGGTGCGTTTCCGCCTTTTCGGCCATCGTGGGCTTGCTGGCCACGGTCTCGGAGAGATTCGTGAACAGGCTCAGATGGTCGGAGAGGATCTTCGCACCGAGGCTGACGGCATCCCTTGCAGAGATCGTCGAGTCGGTCCAGACTTCCAGCGTCAGCTTGTCATAGTCTGTCATGTTGCCTACACGGGTGTTTTCTACGGTGTAGTTCACCTTGTAGACGGGCGTATAGATCGAATCCACGGCGATGGTGCCGATGGGCATGTTGGGCGTCTTGTTCTTGTCGGACGGGACGTATCCGCGGCCATGACTCAGCGTGATCTCCATGTTGAAGCTTGCGTCGGGGCCAAGCGAGCAGATGTGCTGCTCAGGGTTGAGGATCTCAACCTCGCCGTCGGCCTTGATGTCGCCGGCGGTGACTTCACATTCGCCTGCAGCGTCAATGTAGACGGTCTTGGTGCCCTGGCAATGAAGCTTCGCAATGATCTTCTTCACGTTCAGCACGATCTCCGTGACGTCTTCCTTGACGCCAGGAACCGTGGAGAACTCGTGCTGCACGCCCGCGATCTTGATGGAGGTCGCGGCGGTGCCGGGCAGCGAGGAAAGAAGAATTCTGCGCAGGGAGTTGCCGAGCGTGGTGCCGTATCCCCGCTCCAGAGGCTCTACGATATACTTACCGTAGGAGACGTCATCCTGGGAATCGATACACTCGATACGCGGCTTTTCAATTTCTACCATGAATAAATTACCCTCCTTGTAACTACGAAACCTTGTTTCGTTGCCGAATTCAGCTTACCAATAAACGAGGGTGAAACGTTACTTGGAGTACAATTCGACGATCAGATTTTCTGCAATCTCGAAGTCAATATCGTCTCTTGCGGGCAGTGCGATAACCTTGCCGCTGAGGGTGTTCTTGTCTCTTTCCAGCCACTTCGGAGCTGCGACGAAGGCGTCGTCTTCCTTCATCTTCTTGAAGCGGGTGGTGGAGCAGCTGTTTTCGCAGACGGCGATGACGTCGCCGACATTGACCGTGTAGGACGGGATGTTGACGCGCTTGCCGTTGACGGTGTAGTGGCCGTGGTTGACCAGCTGACGGGCCTCGCGGCGCGTGGAAGCATAGCCAAGACGGTAAACAACGTTGTCCAGTCTGCGCTCGACGAGGCTCAGCAGATTCTCGCCGGTGTTGCCCTTCATGCTCTCGGCCTTCTCATAGAGGGTGTGGAACTGCTTCTCGAGAATGCCGTACACGAATTTGACCTTCTGCTTTTCGGTCAGCTGCGTGCCGTACTCAGACTTCTTGGTTCTTCTTTTGCCGCCGGGATTGCGGTTGGACTGCTTGGAGTAGCCCATGGCTGCGGGAGAAACGCCGAGCGTTCTGCAGCGCTTCAGAACAGGCTGTGTATTCTTTGCCATATCAATTCTCCTCCTTCATCAAACGCGGCGGCGCTTGGGCGGACGGCAGCCGTTGTGCGGGATCGGGGTGACGTCCTTGATGAGCGTGACCTCGAGACCTGCGGACTGCAGCGCGCGGATCGCGGATTCACGGCCCTGGCCGGGGCCCTTGACGAAGACTTCGACAGTCTTCAGACCATAGTTTTCCACAGCTGCCTTTGCAGCGGTCTCTGCGACCATCTGCGCGGCGTACGGAGTGGACTTTCTGCTGCCGCGGAAGCCGAGGCCGCCGGAGGAGGCCCAGGACAGGGCGTTGCCGTTGGCGTCGGTCACGGTGACCATGGTGTTGTTAAAGGACGAGCGGATATGCACGGCGCCCTTTTCGATCGTCTTGCGCTCACGACGGCGCTTGACAACTTTCTTTACTGCTTTAGCCATTTACATATCCCTCCTTACTTCTTCTTATTCGCAATGGTCTTCTTCGGGCCCTTGCGTGTACGGGCGTTGGTCTTGGTTCTCTGGCCATGAACGGGCAGACCACGGCGATGACGGACGCCGCGATAGCAGCCGATCTCCGTCAGGCGCTTGATGTTCAGTGCAACCTCACGGCGGAGGTCACCCTCGATGGTGAAGTGCTTGTCGATCACTTCACGAAGTGCGGATTCCTGATCCTCGGTCAGATCCTTGACGCGGATATCCGGGTTGATCTGGGCCATTTCCAGGATCTTCTTAGCGCTTGTTCTGCCAATACCGTAGATGTAGGTCAAACCGATCTCGATTCGCTTCTCACGGGGCAGGTCAATACCAGCAATACGTGCCATTTACTTCAGAGCACCTCCTATTAACCTTGTCTCTGCTTATGCTTCGGGTTTTCGCAAATAACCATAACACGGCCCTTGCGCTTGATGATCTTGCATTTTTCGCACATGGGCTTCACGGACGGTCTTACTTTCATACTGTTAACCTCCATTGAGACCTCAAGTCTCTATTTACTTCTCCATGTGATCCTTCCTCTGGTCAGATCGTACGGCGACATTTGCACCGTGACCTTATCACCGGGCAGGATCTTGATAAAGTTCATCCGGAGCTTGCCGGAAATGTGTGCCAGAATGGTGTGCCCGCCGCCGATATCGACGGAGAACATGGCATTCGGCAGTGCATCGGTAACGATGCCCTCAAGTTCGATTACGTCGTCTTTTGCCAAGATCAATTAACCCCCTTGGTTTTGACTTTGTTTTTGGCCGAAGCTGGCCAATTCTTTTCGTAATTCGCTATTGAGTACCTTCTCGCCGTTGCGAATTTTCTCGGCGATTCGTGACTCCGTCCGAGGTATCTGTTCAATATGCTTGCGCTTTTTGCGCTTTGGCTTCTCCAGCCTGCGGCTCTTGCCGTCGGCGAGATAGACATACTGCTCATCCGCGTCGATCACGTAGAACAGCTGGCCCTGATCCCGCCCGGCCTTTGAGACGACCAGACTCGATTTGTCAATTTCCATAGCTTACAGTCCCTCAGTGACGGTGAGGATTTCCGGCTCGCCGTCGGTAATCAGGATCGAGTTTTCATAGTGCGCCGCGAGCTTGCCATCGGCAGTTACAGTCGTCCAACCGTCCTTCAGGACGCGCACATCGTACGTGCCCTGCGTGACCATCGGCTCGATTGCCAGGGTCATGCCTTTGACCATGCGCGGGCCTCTGCCGGGGGATCCGAAATTTGGGACCTCTGGTTCTTCGTGCATCTTTTCGCCGACGCCGTGCCCGACAAACGCGCGGACAACGCCAAATCCATGGCTTTCCACGTATGTCTGCACCGCATGGCCGATGTCGGAGATCCGGTTGCCCTGACGTGCAAATTTGATTCCCTCGTAAAAGCTCTGTTCTGTTACCGTAATGAGCTTCTGCGCCGTGGGGGAGATTGCCCCACACGCGAAAGTAGCGGCACAGTCACCAGTAAAACCGCCCCATGTCGCGCCCACGTCCACCGAGACGATATCGCCCTCCTTCAGCACCCGGTTGCCCGGAATGCCGTGGATGATGACCTCGTTGACGGAGATGCAGGTGCTGGCCGGGAAGCCCCCGTAGCCGAGGAACGTCGGTTTTGCTCCCTGCGACAGGATAAATTCATATACCGCCTTGTCGATCTGTTTGGTCGTTACGCCAGGCCTTACCATTTCGCCTGCCAAAGCACGCGCTGCCGCGGTAATTTTACAGGCCTTGCGCATAATCACCAGTTCGCGCTCATTTTTTACTGGAATCATGTTATTCACCCAATGCTGCCAGAATGTCTCTGGTCGCATATTCGATGGGCTGGTTGCCTTCCACCAGCTTGAGATTGCCGAGCTTCTTGTAGAAGTCCTTCAGCGGCTCTGTCTCGGCATGGAACACCTTGAGGCGGTTCTTGACCGTCTCCGGCGCATCGTCCTTGCGGACGGTGAGCGGTGCGCCACACAGATCGCAGATGCCGTCATGCTTCGGCGGGTTCGCAACGATGTGGAAGCTTGCGCCGCAGCTGCCGCAGACGCGGCGGCCGGTCATGCGCGCTTCGATCACCTCGTCGGCAATCTCAATGGATACGACTGCGTCAAAATGGATGCCGGCCGCTTCGAGCGCCTCGGCCTGCGGGATCGTGCGGGGGACTCCATCGAGGATGAAGCCGTTCGCACAATCCGCGCGGGCGACCCGTTCGCGGACGATGCCGATGATGACATCGTCCGGAACGAGCTTGCCAGCGTCCATGAAGCTCTTGGCCTTCAGGCCAGTCTCGGTTCCGTTTTTGATCGCTTCGCGAAGAATGTTGCCGGTGGAAATGGTGGGGATGTTCAGCTTCTTGCTGATGATCTCCGCCTGTGTGCCTTTTCCGGCACCGGGAGCACCCAAAAGAATCAGCTTCATAGCATCTTCCTCCAATTACTCCAGGAAGCCTTTGTAGTGACGCATGAGCATCTGGGCCTCGAGGCTCTTGACCGTCTCAAGCGCAACACCGACGACGATGATGACGGACGTGCCGCCCACCGCGAGGGAGGTGTTCTTGATGATGATGCCGGCGATGATCGGCAGGATCGCGACGATCGCCAGATACAGAGCGCCAAAGAGCGTGATCTTGTTGATAACCTTCAGGATGAAGTCCGAGGTCGGCTTGCCCGGGCGGAAGCCGGGGATGAAGCCGCCGTTCTTCTTGAGGTTATTGGCGATTTCGATCGGGTTGAACTGAATCGTTGCATAGAAGTAGCTGAACGCAATGATCAGCAGGAAGTAGCAGACGATGTAGAACGCGCTCTTCGTGTCGAAGATATAGGTGTTCATCCACGTCCAGAAGGAGCTGCTGCCGGTGCCGGTGAAGGCGATGATCGTCGCGGGCAGGGTCGCAATGGACTGCGCGAAGATGATCGGCAGAACGCCGGACATGTTGACCTTGACCGGCAGGAACGTGCTCTGACCGCCGTACATCTTGCGGCCGACCACGCGCTTGGCATACTGGACGGGGATCCGGCGCTCGGAGTTCGTGATGAACACGATGAACACAACGATCAGCAGCATGCCGAGAACCAGCAGGATCGCGGTGTACCACTTGATCGCGCCGGAGGCCAGCGAGGAAACGAGCGCGCTGACGAGCGACGGGATACGGGAAATGATACCTGCGAACAGGATCATCGAGATGCCGTTGCCGATGCCGAACTGATCGATCTGCTCGCCCATCCACATCAGGAAGGACGCGCCGGCCATGAAGGTCACGACGATGACAAGGCCTGCGAGGAAGCCGGTCTCGTTGAGCAGGTTGTAGTTCTTGAGCATCACATAGTAGGCAAAGCCCATCAGAAGAGCAAGGCCGACCGTGGTGTAGCGGGTGATGCGCTGGATCTTCTTCTGGCCTTCCTCGCCGCCCTCCTTGGCAAGACGCTCAAGGGCAGGGATGGCGATGGCAAGAAGTTCGATGATAATGGATGCGTTGATATACGGCTGGATACCGATGGCGAAGACCGTCGCCTGCGAGAACGCAGAACCGGACATCGCGTTGTACAGACCCAGAACCGTACCGGACAGCTGCTGCGAGAAGTAGGTCGCGAGCTCTGCTACGTTGACGTAGGGAACGGGAACGCAGGCGCCCAGACGGTAGATCAGAAGGACAAACAGCGTAAAGAGGATCTTTTTGCGAAGCTCAGGGATCTTCCACGCGTTACGGAGTGTTGTAAACACTTACACCACCTCGGCCTTTCCGCCCGCCTTTTCGATTTTTTCCTTGGCAGACTCCGAGAAGGCGGCAGCCTTCACGGTGACCTTCTTGGAAACGCTGCCGTTGCCAAGAACCTTCAGACCGTACTTGCAATCGTGCAGAATGCCTTTTTCGATCAGGGCAGCCGCGTCAACGACCGCGCCGTCTTCGAACTTGTTGAGAACCGCGACGTTCACAGCCGTCAGGGGCTCTGCGAAGATGTTGTTGAAGCCGCGCTTCGGGATGCGGCGTGCCAGAGGCATCTGGCCGCCTTCGAAGCCGATGCGGAGCTTGCCGCCCGAACGGGCCTTCTGGCCCTTGTGTCCGCGGCCTGCGGTCTTGCCGTTGCCAGTGCCGGTGCCACGGCCCTTGCGCTTATTCACATGGGTAGAACCCATAACCGGAGCAAGTTCATGTAAATTCATCTACTTGTCCTCCTTATTGTTCTTCCGTGACCTGCAGCAGATAGCCGATCTTTGCGATCTTGCCGCGAGTCTGGGTGTTGTCAGGCTGAACAGTTTCCTGACCGATCTTGCGCAGACCGAGGGAATGCGCGGTCGCGATGTGCTTTTCAAGACGGCCGTTCAGGCTCTTGACAAGCTTAATTCTAAGATTCGCCATTTTGAGCCCTCCTTAACCGACGATGTCTTCCACGTTCTTGCCTCTGATGCGCGCAACTTCCGCTGCGTCGCGCAGAGAGGTCAGACCCTGCATCGTTGCCTTGACAACGTTCTGCGGGTTGTTCGAGCGCAGGCACTTTGCACGAATGTTGGAAATGCCGACTGCTTCCATGACAGCACGGACAGCGCCGCCGGCGATGATGCCGGTGCCTTCGGGAGCCGGCTTCAGCATGACGCGGCCAGCACCGAATTCGCCGATGATGTCGTGCGGAATCGTGGTGCCTTCGAGCGTGATCTTGACCATGTTCTTCTTCGCGTCAGCAATACCCTTCAGGATTGCTTCGGAAACTTCAGCGGCTTTGCCGAGGCCGTAGCCAACGGTGCCCTTGCCGTCGCCGACAACAACCAGAGCGGAGAACTTCATGACACGGCCGCCCTTGACGGTCTTGGAAACGCGGTTCAGGTAAACGACCTTTTCGATCATTTCCGGGCCATTGTCTTCCTTGGGTGCGCGATCTCTATTGTAAGCCATTGTTCATCCTCCTCCGATTAGAATTCCAGGCCGCCTTCACGGGCGCCTTCGGCAAGCTCTGCCACACGACCATGGTAGATATAACCGCCACGATCGAACACGACAGTGTCGATGCCCTTTGCCTTGGCGCGTTCTGCAACCAGCTTGCCGACCTTGCGGGCAGCTTCCTTGTTGCCGGTGGCGCCTTCGAAATCCTTCTCATTGGAAGCGGCGGCAGCGAGCGTAACGCCGCTCACGTCGTCAATGATCTGTGCGTAGATGTTGGCGTTGCTGCGGTAGACGTTCAGGCGGGGCCGTTCGGGCGTGCCGGAGATCTTACCGCGAACGCGGGTATGACGCTTCATACGCTGAGCGTTCTTATCAAATGTTTTCACCATAATGGCACACCTCCTAATTACTTCTTACCGCCGGCCTTGCCCTCTTTGTGGCGAATGGTCTCAGTGGCGTACTTGATACCCTTGCCCTTGTAAGGCTCGGGAGGTCTCTTACCTCTGACGTTCGCTGCAAACTGGCCGACCTTCTGCTTGTCGATGCCGTTGATGACGACCTTGTTGGGAGCCGGGACATCGATCGTGATGCCGTCGATCTCTTCCATGGTGACAAGGTGGGAATAACCGAGGTTCATAACAAGCTTGTTGCCTTCCTTGCTGGCCTTGTAGCCAACGCCGTTGATCTCGAGCTCTTTTTTGAAGCCATCGGTCACGCCGACGACCATGTCATGGATCAGGCTGCGGGTCAGGCCGTGCAGGCTCTTGTGCAGCTTATCCTCGGACGGGCGGCCGACATGGATCACATTGCCTTCGACCTTGATGATCATCTCCGGGCGCATCGTCTGAGTCAGTGTGCCCTTGGGGCCCTTTACGGTAACGACGTTCGGCTCCGCGACGGAAACCTCGACGCCTGCGGGGATGGTAACGGGCATTCTGCCAATTCTAGACATTGTTCAATACCCTCCTTACCATACGAATGCCAGGACTTCGCCGCCGACATGGTTCGCACGCGCTGCCTTGTCGGTCATGACGCCCTTGGACGTGGAAATAATTGCGATGCCGAGACCCTTCAGGACTCTGGGCAGCTCGTCAGCACCGGCGTAGACACGCAGGCCGGGCTTGGAGACGCGGCGCAGGCCGCTGATGACCTTTTCCTTACCGGCAAGGTACTTCAGCTGGATGCGGATGACGCCCTGGGTGCCGTCCTCGACGACTTCGTAGCTCTTGATGTAGCCTTCGTCGAGCAGGATCTTTGCGATGGCCTTCTTCAGGTTGGAAGCGGGCACATCAACGGACTCGTGCTTTGCCGTGTTTGCATTGCGGATGCGCGTCAGCATATCGGCAACGGGATCAGTGATTTGCATGGTTTGTTCCTCCTAGTTTGAAGTTACCGCATTGCGGTTTTGGTGGCGAGGTATCACGACTAATCCTTGCTGCCGGCCGAAGCCGACCCGATTAACCGTGACCTTTCGTCATCCATACTTTTATCGTTGGAGGGCGGCTCCCGCCGCCCTGGTGATAACAAAGAAAGTTATGGGCCAAAGCCCTTCTTCACTCAACCGCTCCATCAGTCTTCTGAGGGCGGATTGGTGAAGATTTTCGTGCAAGGCAAGGTCTGAGTGCGCCGGCGTACTTTGTGTACGCCAAGCGCTCAGAAACGCAGCATTGCGCGAAAAGATTTACCAAGACGCCTTGCGAACGCCGGGGATCTGGCCTTTGTAGGCCAGCTCGCGGAAGCAGATACGGCAGACGCCGTAGTCACGCAGGTAAGCATGGGGACGGCCGCAGATCTTGCAGCGGTTATAGTAGCGGGTGGAGAACTTGGGTTCTTCCTTCTGCTTGAGAATCATTGCTTTTCTTGCCATTACCGGTATCCTCCAATCAAGCGTAGAACGGAGCGCCGACCATGGTCAGCAACTCTTTGGCTTCTTCGTCGGTGGTCGCGGTGGTGCAGATGCAGATGTCCATGCCGCGGATCTTGTCGACCTTGTCGTACTCGATTTCCGGGAAGATCAGCTGCTCCTTGAGACCGAAGGCGTAGTTGCCGCGGCCGTCGAAGGAGTTGGGGTTGATGCCGCGGAAGTCGCGGACACGGGGCAGAGCCACGTTGAACAGACGGTCGAGGAACTCCCACATACGGTCGCCGCGGAGGGTGACCTTGACGCCGACAGTCTCGCCTTCACGGACCTTGAAGTTCGCGACGGACTTGCGGGCCTTGGTAGTGATGGGCTTCTGGCCGGTGATGGTGGCGATGTCCTTGCAGATGGCTTCGATTTCCTTGGCGTTGCCCTTGGATTCGCCGCAGCCAACGTTGACGATGACCTTGCTCAGCTTCGGGATCTGCATCACGGACTTATACTGGAACTTGTTCATGAGGGCGGGAGCGATCTCTTCGGTATACTTAACTTTCAGTCTGGCCATGTTTCAATCCTCCCTCTCAAATCGTCTGGCCGCACTTCTTGCAGACGCGGACCTTCTTGCCGTCAGCGAGCTTGACAGCATGGCGGGTAGCCTTGCCGCACTTCGGGCAGACGAGCATGACCTTGGAAGCGTACATCGGGATCTCGCGGTTGATAATGCCGCCCTGATCGCCCTGCTTCTTCGGCTTGACATGGCAGGTCGCGACGTTGACGCCTTCGACGACGACCTTACCGGCAGCGGGCATAGCCTCGAGGACCTTGCCCTTCTTGCCCTTGTCCTTGCCGGACAGGACAATAACGGTATCATTCTTCTTAACGTTCATCTCTTGGTCCCCCTATTAAACTGTTTCGGGTGCCAGGGAGCAGATCTTCATGAAACCAGAGTCACGGAGTTCTCTCGCCACCGGCCCAAAAATACGGGTGCCGCGAGGGCTGTTGTCATCCTTGATGAGAACGGCTGCGTTCTCGTCGAAGCGGACGTAGGTGCCGTCTGCACGGCGGGCGCCCTTCATGGAGCGGACGATGACGGCCTTGACGACCTCGCCCTTCTTGACCGTGCCGTTCGGCGCAGCCTTACGGACAGACGCAACAACGACGTCGCCGATGTTGCCGTACTTGCGCTTCGCGCCGCCCAGGACGCGGATGCACTTGATTTCCTTGGCACCGGTATTGTCGGCAACCTTCAAATAAGTTTCGCACTGAATCATTTGTTGTCGACCTCCTTACTTTGCCTTTTCAATGATCTCTACAAGTCTCCATCTCTTGTCCTTGGACAGCGGACGGCACTCCATGACCTTGACGGTATCGCCGATGCCGGCTTCGTTCTTCTCGTCATGGGCCTTGAGCTTGTAGGTTCTCTTGATGATTTTATGATACAGCGGATGCTGTACGTTCGTCGCGATCGCAACCACGATGGTCTTGTCCATCTTATCGGAGATGACGGTACCAACTCTGGTCTTGCGGAACGCTCTGGTAGTTTCACTCATTGCAGTTTCCTCCTCAGTTACTTGGTCTCGTTCTCACGAATAATAGTTTTGATGCGGGCAATATCTTTCTTGACGTCTGCGATGCGCAGGGGGTTGTCAAGCTGGTTGGTTGCATGCTGCATTCTGAGCATGAACAGGTCCTTCTTGAGATCTGCCAGCTTGGAGTCGAGCTCAGCCGCAGACAGTTTACGGATTTCGTTTGCCTTCATCTTATTCACCACCATTCTCGGTTTCCGGGGCTTCCTTGGCAATGATCTTCGTCTTGATGGGCAGCTTGTGCTGAGCAAGACGCAGTGCCTCGCGCGCTTCCGCTTCGGAAACGCCGCCGATTTCGAACATGACTTTCTGATTCTTGACGACTGCAACCCAGTATTCCGGAGCGCCCTTGCCGGAGCCCATACGGACGCCGAGAGCCTTCTTCGAAACAGGCTTGTCGGGGAAGATCTTGATCCAGACCTGGCCGCCGCGCTTGGTGTAGCGGGTCATGGCGACACGGGCTGCTTCGATCTGATTGCCGGTGATCCAGCCCGGCTCCATTGCCTGGATACCGAACTCACCGTAGGAAACCTTGTTGCCGCGGGAGGCAGCGCCCTTCATGCGGCCTCTCTGTACGCGGCGGTACTTGGTTCTTTTCGGCATTAACATTAGCGGTTGCCTCCTTCCGTGTTGTTGTTATTGTACGGACGGCGCTCGCCGTTGTAGGAACGGCGGTCATTGTTGTACGGACGGCGTTCACCGTTACCGCGGCGGTCGCCGCCCCGGCGGTCGTTCGGACGGCGGTCGCGGCGCTCGCGCTTTGCGGGCTCCGGATTCTCGGAACGCAGCGTGGAGTTCAGGACTTCGCCCTTGTAGATCCAGACCTTGCAGCCGACGCGGCCGTAGGTCGTGTTGGCCTCGGCAAAGCCGTAGTCGATGTCGGCGCGGATGGTCTGCAGGGGGATGGTGCCCTCATGATAGGATTCGCTTCTGGCGATCTCGGCGCCGCCCAGACGGCCGCCGCAGGTGCACTTGATGCCCTTCGCGCCCAGACGGGTCGCGCGCTGGATGGCCTGCTTCATGGCACGGCGGAAGGAGATACGCTTTTCGAGCTGCGCGGCGATGTTCTCCGCGACGAGCTGTGCGTTGAGGTCCGGGGAACGGACTTCGACAATGTTCAGAGCAACGGTCTTGCCGAGCTTGGCTTCGATCTTCTTGCGGAGCACTTCGATCTCCGTGCCGCCCTTGCCGATGATGACGCCGGGGCGGGAGCAGTGGATGCTGATCTTGACCTTGGCGTTGTCGCGCTCAATTTCGATCTTGGCAATACCGGCAGAATAGAGGGTGGACTTCAGATACTTACGGATGTTGTAGTCCTCGACGACCAGATCGCCGACCTTATCCTCACGGGCATACCAACGAGAGTCCCAATCTTTAATTACGCCGACGCGCAATCCATGGGGATTAACTTTCTGTCCCATAGTAACCTCCTGCTTAAGCCTTCTCGCTCACACCGATGGTGATGTGAGTGGTTCTCTTCAGAATGCGATTGTATCTGCCCTGCGCTCTGGGCATGCCGCGCTTGAGCGTGGGGCCCGGGTTGGCGATGGCGGTCGTGACAACCAGATTGTCGGCGTTCATGCCGTGGTTGTTCTCCGCGTTCGCAACAGCGCTCTTGAGCAGCTTGAGCATGGGCTCGGAGGCCGCCTTCGGGGTCTGCATCAGATATGCGGTTGCAGTCTTTACGTCCTTGCCGCGGATCAGGTCGCACAGAATGACGACCTTGCGCGGAGAGATACGCAGGTATTTCAAATAAGCTCTAGCTTCCATGTTTCTTGCGTCCTCCTCTTATGCGTTGGTGGTCTTGCTGCCGGAGTGGCCGCGGAAGGTCCGCGTCGGAGCAAACTCGCCAAGCTTGTGGCCGACCATATCCTCAGTGATATAGACGGGTACATGACGGCGGCCGTCATGAACAGCGATCGTGTGGCCAACGAAGGAAGGGAAGATCGTGGAGCTTCTGGACCAGGTCTTGAGGACCTTCTTATCACCGGCCTTGTTGAGCTCTTCCACGCGCTTGAACAGCTCGGGTGCTACAAACGGGCCTTTTTTAATGCTTCTGCTCATCTTATATCCTCCTTACTTCGCGTTTCTGTGCTTAAAGATATACTTGTTGGTGCGGTTCTTGGTCTTGCGGGTCTTCAGGCCCATTGCAGGCTTGCCCCAAGGCGTCATAGGACCGGGATGGCCAACAGGAGACTTGCCTTCGCCGCCGCCGTGCGGGTGGTCGTTCGGGTTCATAACGGAGCCGCGGACCGTCGGGCGGATGCCCATGTGGCGGGTACGGCCGGCCTTGCCGATGTGCACGTTCTCATGGTCGATGTTGCCGACCTGACCGATGACTGCGATGCAGTTCGGGCGGACGAGACGGACTTCGCCGGATGGCAGACGGACCTGCGCGAACTGTGCGTCCTTTGCCATCAGCTGGGCGTAGTCGCCGGCGGAGCGGACGAGCTGTGCGCCGCGGCCGGGGTTGATCTCGATGTTGTGGATGATGGTACCGACGGGGATATTGGCCAGCGGCAAGCAGTTGCCGGGCTTGATATCGGCGGCGGCGGAAGAGACGACGGTGTCGCCGGTCTTCAGACCGACAGGCGCGAGGATGTAGCGGAGCTCGCCGTCTTCGTACTTGACCAGAGCGATGAACGCGCTGCGGTTCGGGTCGTACTCGATGCGCTGGACAGTTGCCGGCATATCGAGCTTGTCGCGGCGGAAGTCGATGATGCGGTACTTGCGCTTGTTGCCGCCGCCGCGATGGCGGACGGTGATGCGGCCGTAGCTGTTGCGGCCCGCGTTCTTCTTGACAGTCTCAAGAAGGCTGCGTTCAGGCTTTGCCTTTTTGTCTACGCCGTCGAACGCGGAAACAGTCATGTTTCTTCTCGACGGGGTATACGGCTTAAAAGATTTGATCGCCATATTGCGTTACTCTCCTTACAAATTGATTAGACCATACCCTCGAAGAACTCGATGGTCTTGGAATCGGCAGTCAGCTTGACCATGGCCTTCTTCCAGCTGGCGCGGCGGCCTGCGGGAGCGGCGCCCTGGCGCTTTTCCTTGCCTTCCATACGGATGGTGTTGACTTTTTCGACCTTCACGCCGAAGATCTCCTCGACAGCCTTCTTGATCTCGACCTTGTTGGCGTCGATCGCAACCTGGAAGACATATTTCTTGTCTTCGGTGGCTTCCATGGACTGTTCGGTGATGACGGGCTTGATGATGATATCGTAAGCGGTCTTCATTATGCGAACACCTCCTCAATCTTTGCAAGAGCAGCTTTGTCAACGACGAGCTTCTTTGCGTTCAGAATGTCGTAGACGTTGATCAGGTTGGCGAAGGTCACCAGAACGCCGGGGATGTTGGCCGCGCTCTTGACAACGACTTCGTTGTTTTCAGCGGTGACGACCAGAGCCTTGGTATCGACGCCGACAGCCTTCAGGAACGAAGCCATGGGCTTGGTCTTGATGGCGTCCAGCTTGATCTCGTCGATGACGACGATGTTTTCTTCCTGTGCCTTCGCGCTCAGAACGGACTTGAGAGCCAGTCTCTTGACCTTCTTGTTGAGCGTGTAGCTGTAATCGCGGGGCTTGGGTGCGAACACGATGCCGCCGTGGGTCCACTGCGGAGCGCGGATGGAACCCTGACGGGCACGGCCGGTGCCCTTCTGGCGCCACGGCTTGATGCCGCCGCCGGAGACCTCTGCGCGGGTCAGGGAGCTCTGCGTGCCCTGACGGCAGTTGGCCAGATGGTTCTTTACGACGTCGTGAACGACAGCCTCATTGGGCTCGATCCCGAAAATGGCATCAGAGAGCTCGATCTCGCCGACCTGCTTACCAGCCATATCAAAAACTTTAGTCTGCATGATTTACTCTCCTCTCTCAGCGGTTTCTTGCCGAAGCCTTCTGCGGGTTGGTACGTGCGGAAGCCTTCTGCGGGTTGATGCTCGCGTTGGCAGCAGCGCCCTTTGCCTTGAAGTTCTTGACGGTGTTCTTGATGTAGACAACGCCGCCCTTCGGGCCGGGGATCGCGCCGCGAACGACGATCATGTTGAGCTCGTCGTCGACCTTGACGATGTCGAGGTTCTCAACCGTGACCTGCTCAACGCCCATCTGGCCTGCGCCATGATGGCCCTTGAAAATACGGCTGGGGGAAGAGGTGGGGCCCATAGAACCGGCCTGACGATGGACCGGGCCGCCGCCGTGGGTCATCGGGGTGCGATGGCCGCCGCAGCGCTTGACCGGGCCTTCGTAGCCGTGGCCCTTGCTGATGCCGGTGACGTCGACCTTGTCGCCGACTGCGAAAACGCTTGCCTTAATCTCGTCGCCGACATTCATCTCGGCGGCCTTCTCCACGCGGAACTCCTTGAGGTGCTTCTTGAGGGCAACCTCAGCCTTCTTCAGATGGCCGAGCTCCGGCTTGGTCAGCTTGGATTCCTTGACGTCCTCAAAACCAAGCTGTACGGCGTTGTAGCCGTCTTTTTCGGTGGTCTTCTTCTGGGTCACGACGCAGGGGCCTGCCTCGATAACGGTGACCGGAATGACCTTGCCGCTCTCATCGAAAATCTGGGTCATGCCCACTTTTTTGCCGATGATCGCTTTCTGCATTTGCATGTGTGTTTCCTCCTAAGTTAAGGTTATTGGTTGAGCGACGTGCGCATTGGGACGCATTGGTCGGTCAACATGACCCGTCCGTCCTCTATAGTGGCGAACCGTGGCGGGCTGCTGTAATTGACGTTTGGATTACAGCTTTATCTCAATTTCAACGCCAGCGGGAAGGTCGAGGCTCATGAGAGCTTCCACAGTCTTCTGGTTGGGGTTGAGAATATCGATCAGTCTCTTGTGGGTTCTGCGCTCGAACTGCTCACGGGAGTCCTTGTACTTGTGAACAGCGCGAAGGATGGTGACGACCTCCTTCTTGGTCGGCAGCGGGATGGGGCCGGAAACGGAAGCGCCGTTGCGCTTGGCGGTTTCGACGATCTTTTCGGCGCTGGCGTCGATGAGCTGATGATCGTAAGCCTTGAGGCGGATTCTGATCATTTCCTGATTTGCCATGTTGTGTTTTTCCTCCTTGAATAACGTACTCAGTGGTTTCTTTGATCTCTGGGTACGGTCGAGTCTCGCAATACGCTAAGCCGTGCGTATCATTCTGCGCCATGAAAAAAGACCGACGTTGTCGGCCATTTATCACCGCAGCGATATACGCTGTACTGTGATCCTCAGCCGCCCGATGACCGGACATACTCCGCAGAAGTTACCGCCCGTGGCGCAATCTCCTGCATCATCGCAATGACACGCGTGGGTGCGTTGCACATCCTTTTCGCGCGCTCATATATCATATAACAAATCCCCCTTGGTGTCAAGGGGGATTTTCAATATTTTTTGTTCAAAACAGCAGAACTTTCGCGCCCGGTTTTGGCCTTTTTGCCGAATCCCGGCGTTCATTTCTTCCGCCACGTGCTGGGCATCAGCAGCACCAGCATCGGGTACAGCTCCAGCCGCCCCAGCAGCATATCGATGCACAGCACGACCTTCGCCAGCGGCGAGAAAAACGCGAAGTTCCCCGCCGGGCCGCACAGCCCGAGGCCGGGGCCGATATTATTGAATGTCGCAAGGACAGCCGTCAGCGTCGTTGACCCGTCATAGCCGTCGAGCGAGACGAGCAGCACGGAGGCCGCGGCGATCAGCACATACAATATAAAATAGGTGCTTACCGCGCGGACCGTCTCGCCGGAGACAGGCTTGCCGTCAACGGTGATGACCTTGACGGTGTGCGGATGCAGGATCTTGCGCAGCTCCGCCTTGGCTGCCCGCATGAGAATGACGACGCGCGAGACCTTCAGCCCGCCGCCGGTCGAGCCTGCGCTTGCGCCGACGATCATGAGAAGCACCAGAATCACGCGTGAGAACTCCGGCCACAGGTCAAAATTCTCCGTACCGTAGCCCGTCGTGGTGATGACGGACGAAACGGTAAACGCCGCATGGTGCAGGCTGTAGCCAAAATCCCCGTGATAGAGGCTTTTAATGTTGAAGGTAATAAGCAGCGTCGAGATCACGATGATCGACACGTACCAGCGCAGCTCCGTGTTCTTCCACGCCAGATCAAATTTTCTGCGCAGCAGGAAGAAATAGATCGAGAAATTCACGCCGAACAGCGCCATGAAGACCGTCGTGACCGTCTGCGTGTAGGCGCTGTAGGAGGCGAAGGAGTCGTTTCTGATGGCGAAGCCGCCCGTGCCCGCCGTGCCGAACGCGTTGCAGAGCGAATCAAACAGCGGGTCGCCGCCCGCCAGATATAAGATGATCTGCACGACCGTCAGGCCGAAATAAATGCCATACAAAATTTTAGACGAATCGACCATGCGCGGGACCATCTTGGACACCGTCGGTCCTGGGCTTTCGGCGCGCAGCAGATGAATGGCCTGTCCGCCGTCCATGCGAACGATGGCCAGCATGAACACGAGAATGCCCATGCCGCCGATCCAGTGTGAAAGGCTCCGCCAGAAGAGCATACAGCGGTCAAGCGACTCGACCGCCGGGAGGATGCTGGAACCCGTGGTCGTAAAGCCGGAGATCATCTCGAACACCGCGTCGAGGTAAAACGGGATCTGCCCCGAGAGCGTGAACGGCAGCGCGCCCACGAGCGACAGCACGATCCAGCTCAGCGCGACGGCGATCAGGCCCTCCTTCGCGTACATGGCGCTGCGCTTTCTGCCGCCCAGACCGAGCGCCAGCGCGCCCAGCACAGCCGCACCCAGCAGCACCCACAGAAAATACCAGCCGTTTTTCTCCCGGTAAATGACCGCCACCAGCAGCGGCAGCAGCATGAGCGCGGCCTCGATCAGAAGCACCGCGCCCAGCACATATACAATGACCCGCTTATTCATGTCCCGGCCCTCTTGCAAGGATATCCTCAAGCTTGCCGAGGCCCATGCTGCACGTCACGACGATCACGCTGTCGCCGGGTTCGATGGTGTCCTGGCCGCTGGGGATGATGATCTGCCCGCCCCGGCCGATGCAGCCGATCAGCAGATTCTCCCGCAGCTTCAGCTCCTGCAGCGGAATGCCGCAGAGCTTCGAACCCTCGGACACGCGGAACTCCAGCGCCTCAGCTTTACCGCCGACAAGCTTGTAGAGTGTTTCGATCTGCGAGCTGCTGCCGGAATTCTGCATGGTGCGGACATAGCGGCAGATGAGGTTCGACGCGGAGTTGCGCGGATTGAACACGCTTCCCAGATCCATGCTGTCAATGATGGACTGGAACGACGTGCGGTTGACCTTGGTGATGACCTTGACCTTCGGCCATGTCTTTCGGATATACATGCCGATGAGCACGTTTTCCTCATCGATGCCGGTCAGCGCGGCGACCGCTCCGGTCGTCTCGATGCCGCATTTGCGCAGAAACGCCTCATTTGTGCCGTCTCCGCACAGGATTTCCGCCTTGGGCAGCAGCACGGAAAGCTCCTCACAGCGGGCCGGATCGCTTTCGATGATCTTCACGTCAAGCCCCGCCTCGACGAGCTGCTTTGCCAGATAATACGCGATGCGCCCGCCGCCGATGAGCATGGCGCTGCGCACACGTCCCGCCGCCAGCTTCATCTGCCGGAAGAACTGCTGCGCGCCCGCGTAGGACGCGACGAACGAAATGCGGTCGCCCGCCTGCAGCCGGAACGAGCCGGAGGGGATATGGATCTCCTGCTCCCCGCGCTCGACCGCGCAGATCAGGACCTTTGCCCTTGTGATGCCGGGCAGCTCCATCAGCGTCCGGCCCGCCAGCGGCGAATCCGCCGGAAGCTGGAATTTCAGCAGCTCGACCTTGCCGCCGAAGAAGGTGTCGGTCTTGATAGCCGACGGAATGCGCAGCGTCCGCGCCATCTCCGTCGCGCAGATCAGCTCCGGATTGACGGACAGGCTCAGCCCCAGATCGTCGGAAATGAGCGACAGCTCCCCCGCGTATTCCGGGTTCCGGACGCGGGCAATGGTGTGCTTCGCGCCGATCTTCTTCGCAACGAGGCAGCACAGCAGATTCAGCTCGTCCTGCGCCGTTACCGCGATGACCAGCTCCGCCTCGTCGACGCCCGCCTCCAGCTGCGTGGCATACGTCGCACCGTTTCCCTCAATGCTCAGAATGTCCAGATCCTCAACCGTCCGCTGCAGCGGCGCGCCGCTGCGGTCGACAATGGTGATCTCATGCCCCTCACGCGAAAGCTGCTCCGCCAGCGCACTGCCGATCTTTCCGTCGCCCACGATCACGATCCGCATGGTCTCAACTCCTTTTTCTCTCATCCGTTCCGAATTTGTAACAAATATTGTACCACGCCGCCCGCTTTTTTGCAACCAGCCCCCGGTAAAGCCCCTGTTCAGGAATGTTCCCTCTTGCCCGATGCGGGAAAAGGCGGTATACTAGGTTAAAATATCTGCCGCTGCTCCATGAAGCTTCGTAGGGGCCGATGCCCACATCGGCCCCTACAGCGTCTCGGCGAATTCGTACTGCCATACAGGTTTCAAACGCAGGGCGTTTTTACCGCAGCTATTCAAACGTAACTGCTCACGAATTTGGTTGTACCATAACAGGCGGCGCGCACCATAGCGCCCGCAGGGTGCGTATGTGTGTTCGAAACGACTAAAAAATCGGCTCTTGCTTGAATTGTACCCGCAGCACGCACCAAACCGTAACCCAGCGCCCCTTTTCTCCCCTGTCTTTTCCGGCAAGGCGGAAAAGACAGGGCCGCCGGAGGCCCGTCCCAAAACATCCACCCCATTCACGGAGGTTTACTATGAAACACCCCTATCTGCAAACCGGAAAGATCGTCAGCACGCATGGCGTACATGGCGAGGTCAAGCTTCTGCCCTGGGCCGACGGCCCGGAGTTCCTGCTGCAATTCCATACGCTTTATCTGGACGGCAGACCCTATCAGGTCGAGCAGTCGCGCGTGCAGAAGACCTGCGTGCTGCTGAAGCTGGAAGGCGTCGACACCGTCGAGGCCGCGAGCGCGCTGCGCGATAAGGTCGTCTCCATCGCGCGTGCGGACGCGAAGCTGCCGGAGGGCAGTCTGTTCATCGCCGATCTTCTGGGTCTTCCGGTCTACGACGGCGAGACGATGCTCGGCACGCTGGCCGAGGTCATGCCCACACCTGCGAACGACGTGTACGTTGTAAAGTCCGAGGACGGGCAGGAGCATCTGATCCCCTCCGTGCCGGATTTCGTGCTCGAACGCAATCTGGACGAGGGCTATATCAGAGTCCGCCTCATCGAAGGGATGTAACGCCATGCGCTTTGATATCATGACCCTGTTCCCGGAGGCTGTTTCTCCCATGCTGAATGCCAGCATCCTCGGCCGGGCGCAGAAAAAGGGCCTGATCGAAATTCACGCCCACCAGATCCGGGACTATACCGTCAACCGCCAGAATCAGGTCGACGATTACCCCTACGGCGGCGGACGGGGCGCCATCATGCAGTGCGACCCCCTGTGGCGCTGCTGGTGCGCGGTGTGCGACGAGATCAGCGCGCCGGTGCATACGGTTTTCCTCTCCCCCTGCGGCCCGACCTTTGATCAGACCAAGGCGCGGCAGCTTGAGGCAAGCTATGACAATCTCATCCTCGTCTGCGGCCATTATGAGGGCGTCGACCAGCGGTTTCTGGACGAATGCGTCGACGAGGAAATTTCCATGGGCGATTTTGTGCTCACCGGCGGCGAAATTCCCGCCATGGCCATTGTCGATGCCGTCTCGCGCCTCATCCCCGGCGTGCTCGGCGACGAGATCTGCTTCACCGACGAGAGCCATTGGAACGGACTGCTTGAATACCCGCAGTATTCCCGGCCCGACGAGTGGCACGGGCTGAGCGTGCCGGAGGTTCTGCGTTCCGGCGACCATGCGAAGGTCGCGCGGTGGCAGAAAAAGCAGGCAATTTTGCGGACGCTGCACCGCAGGCCGGATTTGTTTTACAAGCTGCGCTTCCCGTATAAAACGCGGGCCGAGCGTAAATTTATCGCAGAATTGGAGGCGGAGGACGATGCGTTCCGAGATCGAAACCCTAAAAACCTGGATTACCGAAAGTGACAATATCGTGTTCTTCGGCGGGGCAGGCGTGTCGACGGAGTCCGGCATTCCGGATTTCCGCAGTACAGACGGCCTGTACCACCAGAAATTCGACTACCCGCCGGAGACGATCCTGAGCCACACGTTTTTCTATCAGAACCCGGAGTATTTCTTCCGCTTTTACCGCGAAAAAATGCTCCCGCTCGACTATCAGCCGAACGAGGCGCACAAAAAGCTTGCCGCGCTCGAACAGGCGGGCAAGCTCCGCGCCATCGTCACGCAGAACATCGACGGCCTGCACCAGAAGGCAGGCAGCAAAAATGTCTTCGAGCTGCACGGCTCCATCTACCGCAATTACTGTGAAAAATGCGGCAAATTCTATCCGCCGGAATATATCCGGGATTCAGACGGCATTCCGCGCTGCACCTGCGGCGGCCGGATCAAGCCGGACGTCGTTTTATATGAAGAAAGCCTCGACCAGAAGGTGATCGAGGGCGCAGTGCGTGCAATCGCGGACGCAGAGGTGCTTATTGTCGGCGGCACGTCGCTGACGGTCTATCCGGCGGCGGGACTCATTCGCTATTATCGAGGAAACAAACTCGTACTTATCAACCGAGACGAAACACCGTATGACGGCTATGCCAATCTGATCTTCCGCGATCCCATCGGCAAGGTATTGGGGGCAATCTGACACGATGACGAGAACTGAATTTTCCGCATGGTGCCGCTCCGTCCGCCTGCTCGACGGCGCGACGGGCAGTATGCTCCGCGCTGCCGGGATGCCGGCGGGCGTCTGCTCCGAGCGCTGGATTCTTTCGCACCCGCAGCTGCTGCTTGACTTGCAGCGCGCCTATTCCGCCGCAGGCAGCGACGTGATCTACGCGCCCACATTCGGGGCCAACCGCGTGCTTCTGGGCCACCACGACCTGCAAAACGAGGTTTCCGCCCTGAACCGCGACCTTGTCCAGCTCAGCCGCGAGGCGGTCGGGACAAATGCGCTCCTTGCCGGCGACATGACCACGACGGGCCAGCCCGTCACTCCGGGCGACGACAACGCGTATGCCGCACTTCTGGAAATTTACCGCGAACAGGCCGAAGCGCTTTTGATTGCAGGCGTCGATCTGTTCGCCGTGGAGACGATGATGGGCGTGACGGAGTGCATGGCCGCAGTCGAAGCCATCCGCAGTCTGTGCGACACGCCCATTTTATGCACGCTCTCCGTCTATTCCGACGGCAAATGCTATTTTGACGGCTCTGCCGAGGAAGCGGCGGAGATCCTGCCCGGCCTTGGCGCGGACGCCGTAGGTCTCAACTGCTCGTCCGGGCCTGACCAGATCGGCACGGTCGTGCGCATGATGAAAAAAGCCGCGCCGGACACTCCCATCGCGGCCAAGCCCAACGCAGGGCTGCCAACGATCACGGAGACCGGCGAGGCTGTCTATCATATGGATCCCGAGGACTTTGCGCGGCATATGCGTGCGCTGAAGCAGGACGGCGCAAGCCTGCTCGGCGGCTGCTGCGGCACAGGACCTGCGTATATCGAAGCGCTCCGCGCACTGCGCTGAGCGGTTTCTTATCCGCCCAGCTTTTCGCGCAGGAAGTCCCGCACCTGCGCGGGCGGCATTCCGAGCGCAAAGCCGAATTCGCCGTAGAGCATCTCCTCGGCCATGCGCCAGCTGCGCAGCTCGGTCGAGTTGACGCCCCGGCGGCTGGCCGTCTGGCTGTTCTGCTTGGCATGGAGCGTCTTGCACAGGCGCAGGAGCGCAACGCAGTCGTGCCCGGATAAAATGGCGCGGTAATACTCGCCCGCCGCACGGCTGTCGGGCGGCACGTCGCCCAGCGGCTCCAGCTCCGGCAGGCGTGGAAGAAGCCGCTCCAGCTCCTCGCGCGTCAGAACAGGCCGCATGACGGCCTTCCCGTCGACCGGCGTGTAGATCGTGCCGTCGTGATAATACGGGCGCAGACGGTAATACGCGCGGTTTTTGTCCAGTCCCGCAACCTTCAGCTTCCCGGCTTCCTCGACCCGGCATACGCCCTCAACGCCATAAACAATATATTCCCCGACTGAAAACATAGGCTTCCTCCTTCTTTTCCGGATAAACGTAACTTCTTACAGATACCAGTATACCAGATTCCGAGCAGAAAGTGTAAGCCTTTTTTCAACTTTTTTTGCGTTTTTCTTCCGAACGGCGGACAACCTTACGGCTTGTCCGCCGTATTTGCGCCGCCTGGGCGGCGGTGCAGGAATTCATCGAAGGCGTCGATGCGCTCAGTCAGGGGTTTGATGGACACAAAGCGGAAGAAGCCGCCGCGCGATTGCATCTTATGCCACAGCTTCTGCACGTCGATGGCGTCATAGACGCTCTTGTCGATCTGCGCAGCCTTTTTCTGCACGACCGCGCCCAGATGGACAGAGAAGCACAGATCGATCAGGAAAATGCCGAAGCACACGCCGACCATGAATGAGGCCAGCGGGTGCGCCACGAACCACTCGACCAGCTTCCGGAGTCTCGGATAGAGCAGGAAGTAATACCCCAGCGACAAAACGCCCCAGAAGAACGTGAACAGCGGGCAGATAATGCCCTGGATATTGCCCCAGAGTTTGCTATAGTCCCAGAGGCGCAGATGGAAGCCCTTGAAGCTCACAAGGCCGACGATGTATTCCAGCAGCGTCATCGCCAGCGCCATGACGACGAACATCACAGGATAATACCAGAACGTGCCGGAAAACGAGCCGAAGAGCGTGTGATCGAGTTCCGAAAGAATAAACAGCAGCACCGTGCCGAAGCCGTAGAGCGGCAGGCAGGGGCCGAACAGGAAGCCGGGGTTCAGCCATTTGCGCTCCGGGTTCGCGCCGGAGAAAAAGCGCCTGAACAGCAGCTCCAGCACCCAGCCGCCGACGCCGCCGAAGAAAAACAGATACAGAACGATCAGAAACACCTGAAATTTGGACATAGCGACCTCCGCATTCTTTTTCCTCAGCTTACGACATTCCTATTCCGCTGTCAAGCCAAAAGAAAACAGTGACGTTTTGCGCCAGATATGGTATACTGTCGGCAGATTATGCAAAGGAGCGTTTTATCATGCGCGGCATCCCGTCTCTTATCACCGACATCCGAAAACAGGTCTTTGCCGAGGTCGCCAGAATGGCCTACTCCGGCGACTACACCGACATGGAGGACATCCCCTTCAAGATCGTCCCCGGCCAGAGCCCGCTGCACCGCGAATCTGTGTTCCTCGAACGCGCTATTGCGGGCGAACGCGTGCGCCTCGCGATGGGTCTGTCCTTACAGCCCGTGCAAACGCGCACACTTCTGACTGAGGGCATGGACCAAGCGGCCATCGCCGAGCAGTATTATGAGCCGCCGCTCGTCAACATCATCCCCTACGCCTGCCACGCCTGCCCGACGAAGCAGTACCGCGTGACAGAGCTGTGTCAGGGCTGTCTTGCCTCCTCGTGCCAGCGCGTGTGCCCGAAGGGCGCCGTCAAATTCGTCAACGGCAAGAGCCGCATCGACCAGAAGCTGTGCATCAAGTGCGGCAAATGCGCCAGATCCTGTCCGTATAACGCCATTACGTATCTGGAGCGGCCCTGTCAGGCCGCCTGCGGCATGGACGCCATCGGCGTCGACGAATACGGCAAGGCGTGCATCGATTATGACCGCTGTGTCTCCTGCGGCCAGTGTCTGGTCAGCTGCCCGTTCGGCGCGATCGTCGACAAGAGCCAGATCTATCAGGTCATCCGCTCCATCCTTGAAGGCAACGAAGTCGTGGCCATCGTCGCGCCGTCGTTCGTCGGGCAGTTCGGCAGGGACGTGACCGTTCCGAAGTTCCTGACCGCCATGAAGCAGCTCGGCTTTGCCGACGTGGTCGAGGTCGCGGCCGGCGCGGATATCTGCACGATTGAAGAAGCGCACGACTTTCTGGAAAAGGTACCGAACGAGCAGCGCTTCATGGCGACCTCCTGCTGCCCGTCGTGGCGGATGATGGCGCGCAGGCTCTTCCCGGCGGAGTCCGGCAATATCTCCATGACGTACACGCCGATGGTCTACACGGCGCGGCTCGTCAAAAAAGAACACCCGAACAGCAAGGTTGTCTTCATCGGCCCGTGCGCGGCGAAAAAGCTGGAAGCCATGCAGGATGATATCCGCACGGACGTTGATTTTGTCCTGACCTACGAAGAACTCATGGGCATCTTTGAGGCCAAGGAGATCAATTTCTCCGCGCTTCCCGACAGCCCCGATCTGGACGAGGGCACGCGGGCCGGACGCGGCTTCGCCGTCGCAGGCGGCGTGGCTGCCGCAGTGGAGGAACTGATTCATAAAGAGCACCCGGATATCGAACTCAAAACACAGCGGGCCGACGGTCTGCGCGACTGCCGGAAGCTGCTGATGCTGGCCAAGGCCGGAAAGCTCGACGGATATCTGCTCGAGGGCATGGCCTGCCCCGGCGGCTGCGTAGCGGGCGCGGGTACGGTCGTCTCGGCAGACACAGCAGCAAAAAAGCTGGCGCAGCATATGGCACAGGCCAGCGGCGAAACGGCGAAGGACAGCAAATACCGCGATCTGGCCGACCAACTGAACTGAGAGGGTGACAGACATGAAAGCTTGCAGAAAAATTGCAGCACTGGCGCTGTGCGCGGTGCTGCTGGTATCGCTGATGCCCATAGTTTTCGCGGCAGACGCGGCCCCGGCGCTGCAATTCGACGAAAACGGGGAATTCAAGATCCTGATCGTCGCCGACACGCAGGACATTGACAAGCCGCAGAAGGAGACGATCGCGCTGCTGGAGGCCGAGCTGGACGCGGCGCAGCCGGATCTCGTCGTATTTTTGGGTGACCAGATCCACGGCCCGTCGATCGGCAAGAGCGTCGAGCGCACGCAGAAGGCGCTGGATGCGTTCTTGCAGCCGGTGGCCGAACGCGGCCTGCAATTCGCCGTCGTCTTCGGCAACCACGACGACGAGGGCGGTGTCAGCAAGGAAGCCCAGATGGAATATTACCGGAGCTATCCCGGCTGCCTCGCGTCGGCGGGCGACGTGACGGGTGTGGGCAACTACAATCTGCTCGTCTATGACTCCGACGGAAAAACGCCGGTCGTGAACCTCTGGTTCTTCGACTCCGGCTCCTACGCGCCGGAGGGACAGGGCAAATACGACTGGGTACGGCAGGATCAGCTGGACTGGTATCTGGAAACAGAGGCGGCGCTTGCCGCCCGGAACGGCGGAACGCCCATCCCGGCCTACGCGTTCCAGCACATCATTGTCCCGGATATTTACGACGCGATGGACATCGTTCCGTCCAGCGAGAAGAAGAACGGCGCGGTCGAGGGCTACGGCTGCCGCAGGGGCACGTATTATTCCGCTGCATCCGTGATCGAGGCCGGAACGCTCGGCGAAGCGCCGTGCCCGCCGGATGTGAACGGCGGCGAATTTGCCGCGTGGAAGCAGGGCGGCGATATCGTCGCGGGCTTCTTCGGCCACGACCATGTGAACGACTTCATTATTCCCTATGAGGGCATCGATCTGATCAACACCAACAGCACCGGCTTTTACATCTACGGCGCAGGTGAAAATCACGGCGCACGCCTTGTAACGCTGCGCGAATCCGACCCCACGGCCTATGAGACGCGCATGCTCTATTATAAAGACCTGATTGGCACAAAGCTGCCTTTCGGCTTTGCAGGCACATGGGGCACCTATGTGCAGAGCATCGTTCTTCTGGCCGTGTGCGCGCTTGTGCTTGTGCTGACAGGCGCAGTGTGCCTGACAGTGCATCTGGTCAAAAAGCGCCGCCGCGGGCGCAGGTGATTTGCCGCGAACGCGTTCCAAGGTCAACTGGAAAGCTGCCTAGGGTGTATCTGAAAACTCCCAACGCACCCGGACAGCGGGCCTTTTTGCGGTGCGCCGCGTCATTTTTCCTTGAAATACGTCAGTATTCCTGCGAAAAAATGTCTTGCGCAACGCAAAAATCCCTCGCTGCCGGTCACATCATGAGTTTTCAGATACACCCTAGAAGCGAACGCAGCTGGCAGGGGGCAGGGCTGCGCTCCGCCCGGTGGGCAGCTGCGAATTCGCCGAGGATTTCCGGGAAAACCGGTGCATCCTGCAGGCGGACAGAGTCGTCCGCCCCTACGGGATATGGGGAGTATTGAAGCTTCGGCGTAGGTGCCGACGCCTCTGTCGACCCGTTTGGGAAGTTCCGAATTCGCCAAAAATTTTCGTAAAATCGGTGCATTCTGCCGGGCCGAAGTGAACCCCACCAAGATTGTACGTTTTTGGAGTGCAGCGCACCCCGTATAAGACGCAAAAAAGCGGCTGCCGGAGCAGCCGCTTTTTGTATGGGGGTTGAGACTTAGTTCAGCTCGGTGATACCGTCGATTCTCAGCTGGAAGGACGGAGCGGACTGGAAGTAGGACTCGTGATAGTAGCCGTCGAAGACTGCCTCGTCGGCATCGGGCACGAAGTCGCCGTCGGTATCGGTTGCAAAAGCCGTGGTAACGGTTTTGCCACCAACGGTGAACTTGCTGGTGTCGAAGACGTGCAGGCTGCCGTCCTTGATGGCCGCGATGGTCTCGTCAACCTTCTCCTGGGTGCCGGGAGCGCAGGACTCGCCGAGCGGAGTGAGGGTAACGGCGTCGGCCTCATAGCCCTGGCACCAGTTCTGATCGAAGGACTCGCCGTTCATAACAGCGCGGAATGCGTACTCATAGAAGACTTCCCAAACGTTGGTCGGAGAAGTCAGAGCAGCGGTCGGAGCGACTGCGAGCATATCGACGTTGTAGCCGACGCAGTAGACGGTCGTGCCGGCGTCGAGGGCTTCCTGGCAGGCGGCCGGAGCGCCGGTGGAGTCGGCGTGCTGGCTGACGATGATGCAGCCGTCAGCGATCAGAGCCTTGGCAGCCTCGTTCTCAGCGGTGATGTTGAACCAGGAGTTGGTGTACTGCACCTGCATGGCGACATCGGGAACGATGCTCTGCAGGCCAAGGAAGAACGCGGTATAGCCGGAAACGACCTCTGCGTACGGATAAGCGCCGACATAGCCGATTTTGATCTTGCCGTCAGCAGTCTTGTTCTTGTCTTCGACCTTGCCTTCGTCGATGAGCTGCTGCAGCTTCATGCCGGCGACAACGCCGCCGACGTAACGGGCCTCATAGATGCCGGTGAAGGCGTTGTGGAAGTTATCAAGGCCATTGGCTCTGGCGGTATCGCCGGTCATCGCGACGAACTGCACATCGGGATATTCCTCAGCTGCCAGAAGGCAGAAGGACTGATGGCCGTAGGAGTTGGTGATGACGATCTGGCAGCCCTGGTCGACACAGTCAACGCAGGCGTCATAGCAGCTCTCGTCTTCGGGGATGGAGTATTTCCAGATGATGTTGCTTTCGCTGATACCCAGAGCCTTGGCAGCTTCCTGGATGCCCTTGATATGGGAGTAGGTGTAGCCTTCGTTTTCGTCGCCGATCAGAACGACGCCGATCTTGATGTCGGTGCCGACAGCGTCGCCGGCGGGCTCAGCGGTTTCTTCCTCAGCCGGAGCGTCGGTTTCTTCCGCGGGAGCGGTGGTCTCTTCGTTGGTGGTCTCAGCCGGGGCGGGTGCGTCGGTCTTTTCTTCCGTCTTGGCAGTGGAAGCGCAGGCAACCAGAGCGAAGACCATGACCACGGCGAGAAGCAGAGCGATGATCTTTTTCATGTATTCGTTCCTCCTAAAAATTTTTGCGGTGAACGCCGCAATCCTGCTGTACGGAATATGCACAGCAAATCCGGATAGCTGTATTTTAATTGATTCTATGCAAAAAAGCAATCAGTTTTTTCGGGTTTATGGGCAGAAACACACAAAAAGTTTCAGGAATAGCTAAAAAATATTTAGCTTTTTCGGCGCTTTGTTATAATTGCCCGATTCCGGCGGTTCGATTTCGTGAAGAACGCCCAAGAACATAAGTGGAAATTCTGCGGGCTATTATGATATGATATTTTGGTAGGGCCACGGGCCCGCGCCTGATCTGCCGCATAGAAGGCGCTTTTCGCAAAGGAGCACAAAATCGTGAGGACATTTGTTGTAAAGGGAAATCTCTGCTTCAGCCGCAGCATGGACGAGCTGGTCTGCATGGAGCACAGTTATATTGTCGTCGAAGACGGCCGCGTCGCGGGCGTCTTCCGGACGCTGCCGGAGCGATACGCGCAGCTGCCGGTGCTGGATTATGGCGAGCAGCTGATCCTGCCGGGCATGACCGATCTGCATGTCCATGCGCCGCAGTTTGCCTTCCGCGGTCTCGGTATGGATATGGAACTGCTGGAATGGCTGAATACCTATACCTTCCCGGAGGAATCCAAGTATAAGGAATTGGAGTACGCGGACCGGGCCTACGGCAGCTTCGTGAACCACCTGCTGCACAGCACGACCACGCGCGCAGCCATTTTCGCCACCATCCACGTGCCCGCCACAGAGCTTCTCATGCAGAAGCTGGACCGTGCGGGCCTGTCGTGCTATGTCGGCAAGGTCAACATGAACCGCAACTCGCCGGTCTATCTGCGCGAGATCTCGACCAATCAGGCCCTGCGGGACACGGAACGGTGGCTCTGCGAGACTAAGGAAGCATACCGGACCGTGAAGCCTATTCTGACGCCGCGCTTTATCCCCTCCTGCACAGACGATCTGATGTACGGCCTTGCGCGGCTGCAGGCAAAATACGGCGTACCCGTGCAGAGCCATCTGTCGGAAAACTACTCCGAGATCGCGTGGATCCGGGAGCTGTGTCCCCGCTCGAAGCATTACGGCGACGCGTATGAGCAGTTTGGCCTCTTCGGCGGCGGATATCCGTGCATCATGGCACACTGCGTCCACTCGAACGAGGACGAGCAGGCGCTGATGAAGAAAAACGGCGTATTCATCGCGCATTCGCCGGAATCAAACATGAATCTGGCCTCCGGCGTTGCGCCGGTCAACAAATTCCTGGATAACGGCCTGCGCGTCGGCCTCGCAACCGACGTGGCCGGCGGCAGCCATGAGAGTATGCTGCGCGCCATGACCCACGCCATTCAGGCCTCCAAGCTCCGCTGGCGGCTGTACGATCAGGAGGTAAAGCCGCTGCCCTTCGAGCGCGCGTTTTATCTGGCCACCATGGGCGGTGGCGCGTTCTTCGGGAACGTCGGCAGCTTTTTGGACGGGTACGAATTTGATGCCGTCGTACTGGACGACGCGTCGCTCGACCATCCGCAGGAGCTTTCTGTCCGTGCGCGGCTCGAGCGCGCGGCCTATCTGGCGGATGACCGGAACCTGACGGCGAAATTTGTTGCCGGACAGAAGATCCTCGGTTGACAAACCGGCGAGAATCCGGTACAATACAGCCGCAAACCGCATAGCGCCCGGTCAAAGACCGGGCGCAGACAGTTCGGAACCATCCTGTCTTTAAATAAAACTAGGGAAAGCAGGATGGGCGCAGTGCGCCCATCTTTTTTATCATCATCTGACGCTATCCCTCCAATCTTCGCGGCTTGCAGAAGGAGGACCCCCATGAAAAAACTCACCACCCGCCAGATCGCGCTGAACGGCGTCGTTGCCGGACTCTACGCAGCCATCACGATCCTGACCGCCTCGTTCGCCTACGGAAATATCCAGTTCCGCATCGCGGATAGCCTGTGCGTGCTCGTCGTGCTGGAGCCGAGTCTGACCGTCGGCCTGACGCTCGGCTGCCTGATCTCCAACATTTTTTCGACCGTGTCCGCGCTCGATATCGTCATCGGCACAGCCGGGACGCTGCTCGGCTGCCTGCTGGCTGCAAGAGTGAAAAAGGACTGGCTCGTGCCGGTGCCCGTGATCCTCGCGAACGCCGTGCTGGTCGGCGCAATGCTGGCCTACGTGCTCACGCCGGACGCGCTGGTACAGGGATTCTTTATCAACGGCGGCGAGGTGCTGCTCGGCGAGGCAGTCGTTTTATACCTGCTCGGCGTGCCGCTGCTGCTGTTTTTCCGGCGCTCGGGGCTGATGGAAAAGCTCCTGCACGGCGCCCATCCTTCCCCGCACTGAAAACCAGCGCCGCCTCTTGTCACAGCATGACAGGAGGCGGCGGCTTGCGTTTACAGATATTCCGCGTCGTAATTGTTGAGATACCGGTCGCGGCGGGACTGGCGTTTGACGAGGATGAACGCGACCGTGAACAGAACGGCCACGAACGCGGCGAACAGCCAGCCGTAATGGACGGACTCGATCGTTGCGATATAGTCGTAGCAGCCGTGCAGGAACGCAGACAGAAGCAGGGCCAGCACCCGGCAGAGCTTGGACGCGCCGTCCTTTCCCTGTCCGTGCAGGCGCTTGGCAAGGCCGTACCACACGCCCATGAACACGCCGAAGCAGGCGTGACCCGGTACAGCGGTCACGGCGCGCACGAGCGCGGTCGACAGTCCGTACATGAGCACATAGCTGATGTTTTCCCACAACGCGAAGCCCAGTGAGACAAATACCGCGTACACAACGCCGTCAAACTGGCAGTTGAAAGCGGCGGAGTTCCACGTCCGGCGCTTGAGGAGGAAGTATTTTGCGCCTTCCTCCGAAAATGCGACGACGCCGAAATACATGAGTACGTTGTACGGCGTGCTGTTCTCCGGAAAATACCGGCCCAGCAGCCAGCTGCCGAAGCGCTCGAGCAGGAGTGCGATAAACGTCGCGGCGATGCCGTACAGCACGAGCGAAATGAGCAGCGGCGCAGGCTCCTTTTCCAGCTTGTCCGCGCGGTAGACATGGACGAGCAGGAACACAGCCGGGATCACTGCGGCGGCGATCAGGATCGGGTTGGTATAGAAGAAAATCATACGCGCATCTCCCTATCGGTTTATGCCGATATTGAAGCACAAAAGCGGAAAAAAGTCAATTTGCGTTTTGCTTGCCGATGCGCGTGCACCGTGGTATACTAGGGTGTATCTGAAAACTCCCAACGCACCCGGACAGCGGGCCTTTTTGCGGTGCGCCGCGTCATTTTTCCTTGAAATACGTCAGTATTCCTGCGAAAAAATGTCTTGCGCAACGCAAAAATCCCTCGCTGCCGGTCACATCATGAGTTTTCAGATACACCCTAAAAACAAAATGGCAGAGGAGGCGAGGATGTGCAGGATACGGCGCTGATGCTCCACACGCTTTTGGAGCTTGGCGAGAGCATGCTGGCCGACGGCGCGGACGTGCGCCGCGTCGAGCAGACGCTCACACGGATGGGACTGGCCTATGGTGCGGTGCGGATGGACGTGTTTGTCATCACATCCAGCATCGTACTGACAATGTGCTTTCCGGACGAGACAAGCGTTACGCAGACGCGGCGGATCGAGAAATCCGCCGTGACGGACTTCAGAAAGCTGGAGGCTATCAACGCCATCAGCCGCAGCTACTGTGAAAAGCCCTTTCCGGTGCAGGAGCTGGCCGACCGGCTGCATCTGGCGAAGCGCTGCCGCCCTGCGCGGTGGAAGCTGTTCGCGGGCAGCTGTCTGGGCGCGGGCGCGCTGACGGTCTTCTTTGGCGGCGCGGGAGCAGACGGGCTGGCGGCGGCGGTCTTTGCGCTGGCGCTGTGCCTGCTGCAGATGTATCTGCCGCTGATCTGCAAAAACAAGGTACTGTTCAATTTTCTTGCGGCCTTCTGCGTCGGGAGCCTGATCAGCCTGGCCTGCCGCGCGCTTCCTGCGCTGCACGGCGACAAGATCATCATCGGCGATATCATGCTGCTGATCCCCGGCCTCGCGTTTACGAACGCGGTCAAGGATATTTTCATCGGCGATACAATTTCGGGCGTGATGCGCCTGATCGAGACGATTTTGTGGGCGGCGGCGCTGGCGCTGGGCTTTGCGCTGTCCGGCTGGCTGCTGGGGGTGTGACGGATGCAGAATTTCATCGGTCTTTTGACGGCGCTGCTCGGCTCCGCCGGGTTCGCGCTGATCTTCAACGTGCGCAAACAGCTGCTGCCGCTGGCGGCGCTGGGCGGGGCGCTGTGCTGGGGTGCTTATCTGCTGGCAGGATGCGCGACGGAATCTGTCTTTTTGCAGTCCTTCACGGCCAGCGCTGTGACGGCGGTCTGGTCGGAGGTGCTCGCGCGGATAAAGAAAACGCCTGCGCAGCAGTACCTCATCATCGGCCTCATTCCGCTCGTGCCCGGCGGGACACTTTATTACGCCATGAGCGCACTCGTCCGGCAGGACTGGGGGCAGGCACAGCTCTACGGCTACCGGGTCAGCGCGTTCGTGCTCGGGATCGCGGCAGGCGTGAGCCTGACGCTGAGCCTGCTTGATATGCTGCTGAACGCGCGCAGACGCATTCAAAACAGAAGGTAGGAGCATTTTTTATGGAAAACCGCTGCATCATCGTCTCCGGCGGCGTTTTCAGTCCCGCGCCGGAGCAGCAGCCGGGCGATTTTGTCATTGCCTGCGACCGGGGCTACGCCTACTGTGAACGGCTCGGTCTGACGCCGGATCTGTTCATCGGCGACTTCGACTCTTATTCCGGTGCAGTCGCGCCGGGCGTAGCCGTGGAGCGTCTGATCCCTGAGAAGGACGACACGGACACCGGCCACGCCATCACATACGCGCTGGCGCACGGCTTCCGGACGCTGGTCCTGACCTGCGCGCTGGGCGGGCGGCTGGATCACACGCTGGCCAATCTCCAGAACGCGGCGAACGCCGCCGTACAGGGCGCGTCCGTGACCATTCTGGATGAAGGCTCGGTGATCAGCTTCCTGACGCACGGAACGCTCCGCCTGAAAAAGCGGCCCGGCTGGGGCCTGTCCGTGTTTTCGCTTTCGGACGCCAGCACAGGCGTGTGCCTGCGCGGGGTAAAATACGAATTGGAGAACGCCGCGCTGGACAACCGCTTCCCGCTCGGCGTCAGCAATGAATTCGACGCGCCGGAGGCAGAGATCACGGTTGAACAGGGCGTTCTGATGGTCATGCAGACAAAAAAGCAGTAAACCAGAGCGGCCTCGCCCTGACGGGCGGGTCTTCGCTCTTAGCGCTGCTTATTCCATCATGGAGCGGGTCTGCTCCTCGCGGTACTGGCGGGTGTAGAGCTGGTAATACGCGCCCTTTGCCTCCATCAGAGAGCGGTGCGTGCCGCTTTCGATGATCTTGCCGTCGTGCACGACCAGAATCACGTCCGCACGGCGGATGGTCGACAGGCGGTGCGCGATGATGAACGAGGTGCGGCCCGCCATGACCTTTTCGATGGCGTCCTGAATAAGCCGCTCGGTCACGGTGTCGACGGAGCTGGTCGCTTCGTCGAGCACGAAAATGCGCGGGTCGGCCAGCAGCGCACGGGCAAAGGACAAAAGCTGCTTTTCGCCCGTGGAGAGGGTATTGCCGCCCTCGCCGATGTCGGAGTTATAGCCGTCCGGCAGACGGGCGATGATCTGGTCGGCGGAGACGGCCTTTACAGCCGCTTCGATCTCGTCCATCGTCGCGTCGGGCCTGCCGTAGCGCAGGTTCTCCAGAACTGTGCCGGAAAACAGATGCGGCGTTTGCAGCACATAGCCGATGTTCGAGTGCAGCCAGAGCTGGCTGCGTTCCCGCGCGTCGCGGCCATCGATCAGAATGCGGCCCTGCGTCGGCTCAAAGAAGCGGCAGACGAGATTGACCAGCGTGGATTTTCCCGCGCCCGTCTCGCCGACAATGGCGACGTTCGTGCCCTGCGGAACCTTGAGGTTAAAGTGCTCCAGCACGTTTTCGCTGCCGTCGGGATAGCGGAAGGTGACGTCCTGAAATTCAATATCGCCATAGAGCGGCTCCCAGTTTTCCTTTTTGGGGCGGAACGCGTCGCCGTACTTTTCCGTGACCTCCGGCGTGTCGCTGACGTCGGATTCTGTTTCGAGCAGCCTTGTGACGCGCTCGACATTGACCTGCACGTTGACGAGCGACGACATGACCTGCACGAGCCACTGGATCGGCTCCATCATGCCTTGCGCATAGTTCATAAACACCGACAGCGTACCGATCAGGATCACGCCGTCTCTTGTGATCACACCGCCGCGCCACAGGACGATCGCCAGCGCAATGGACGCGGCGAAGGCCGTCGTGGACATGAACACGCCGCGGAAGTGCATGGCGCGGACGCTCAGTCGCTTCATTTCGCCGGTCAGATCGTCGAACTCCTGCTCGACCTTATCCTCAATGACCAGCGTCTTGGTCGTTTTCGCGCCGGTAATGCCCTCGTTGAACGCACCGGTGATCTTCGAGTTCTGCTCGCGCACGCGGCGGTGAAAAAAGACGAGTTTTTTCTGGAAATACGCGCCCGAGAGCACCAGCACCGGCACAATGACCATCACACACAGCGCCAGCTTCCAGTTGAGCGCAAACATCATCACGATCGCCAGCAGCAGATACGCGATGTACCACACGCCCTCCATCAGACCCCAGGCCAGCGTGCTTGCAATGCGGTCGGTATCGGACATGACGCGTGCGTGGGTATAGCCGACGCTGTTCTGGTTGAAATAGGAGAAGGACAGCGTCTGCAGATGGTTGAACGTCTCGCGTTTCAGATCGCGGCCGATATAGAGCTCGGCCTTGCACGCGCCGTAGGCGGAAATGTAGTTCGTTGCGGTCTGGATGATCATGACCAGAATGTACAGTGCCAGCCAGCCGCCGACGCCCTGCATGGTTTTATCGGCGATAAAATGGTCGATGGCGTGCTGCTGGAACAGGGGGATGATCGCGTCCATGCCGCTGCCGACCGTGCCGGTCACGACCATCCAGAAAAACAGCATTTTATAGGGCTTTAAATAAGGGGCCAGCTTCGGGATGCCGAAAAACGGCAGGCCCTTTTTTTCTTTTTCCTGCTTCATGCCGGCTCCTCCTCTCCGATGGACATCTGCATATCATAGATCTGCCGGAACAGGCCGGGCTGCCGCAGCAGCTCCTGCGGCGTGCCGCGCTGGAGGACCTTTCCGTGCTCCAGCACCAGAATATTGCCGCAGTCCATGAGTGTCGTGATGCGGTGGGAAATGATGATGGTCGTCGTCCCGGCCAGATCCCGGTTCAGCGCCTCGCGGATGTGCTCGTCCGTCTGCGTGTCGACGGCGGACAGCGAATCGTCGAAGACCATCACAGGCGTTTTCTTCGTCAGCATACGCGCGATGGCCACGCGCTGCTTCTGTCCGCCCGAGAGCGTCACGCCGCGTTCGCCGACCATGGTGTCATAGCCGTTCGCAAACTGCTCGATATCGGAGGCAATGCAGGCTGTCGCGGCGGCGCTGCGTACCGTTTCGCCGTCCGCGCCGCAGATGCCGATGTTCTCCTCGATCGTGCGCGAGAACAAAAACGGCTCCTGTAAGACAACGCCCACATGGTCGCGCACCCATGCCGCAGGCATATCGGCCAGATCCTCCCCGCCGACCGTCACGCGGCCCTCCGACGGCGCGTAGAGCCTGCACAGCATCAGCAGCAGGCTGCTCTTGCCGGAGCCGGTGCCGCCCAGAATGCCGAAGCTCGACCCGGCGGGAATGGTGAAGGACACGTCCGAGAGCACGTCCGGCCCCGTCTCATAGCGGAACGAAACATGGTCGAAGACGATATCGCCGTCCATGGGCAGCTCCTTCGCGTCCGGCCTGTCCTGCTCGCAGGGGGCGTCGAGAATTTCGCCGATACGGGACACGGAAACGCCCGCCTTGCTCATCTCGGAAATCACGCGGCCCAGACGGCGCACGGGAGAAATGCTCATGGTGTTATAGATGGTGAAGGAGACGAACTCGCCCTCGGTCATTTCGCCGCGCACGCACAGAATGCTGCCGATCAGCACAACAAGCATCGTCTGGATGCAGGCCGTCGCGTCGCCGACGGCCCAGAAGTCCGAAAGCGTGCGGCACAGGCGCACCCAGAGCGTGGTATAGTCCTCGTTCTGCTTTTCAAAGCGCTGCCGCTCGTATTCCTCGCGGCCAAAGGCGCGCACAACGCGCACGCCGGTCAGATTCTCCTGCGCGATGGTGGACAGCACGCCCTCGGACTCGTCACAGGCGGTGTAGCGCTCACGGATGGAGTTGTGGAACAGCAGAGAATAGACGATGATGATCGGGAACATGACCGCCGGCACGAGCGCCAGCTTCCAGTTCATGAGCGCCATGCACACGAGCGCAAACACGATCATTGCCACAGCGCGGAACACGGAGACGAACTGCTCTTCAAAGAAGGTCTTGATGCGCTCGACGTCCGAGGTGCAGCGCTGGATGATATCGCCGGTGGGGTTCTGCATATGCCACTTCCACGGCAGGTGCTGGATGTGGTGGTACAGCAGGTCCCGGCTGGTCTTGACGAGTGTTTCGCCCGCCTTGGAGCTGTAGATATTCACGCAGTAGCGCATAACGGCCGAGAGAAGCCCGAGTCCCGCCATAAAAACCGCCGGGACCCAGAGGTTCTGCCGCAGATACGCCGCGCCGCCGAGCGCTTCGACGATAGGCCGCGCCGCCGCGGACTTCACCGGGGCCTGCCCGATCAGGGAGTCGACGCTCACGCGGATGATCTGCGGAATGATCAGCTCACAAAGCGTAAAGAGCAGGCTTGCGGCAATGCAGGCGGCAAAATACCGCCAGCTGCCGTGCAGCAGCCGCGCAAGCGTCCGCCCGTTGGAGCTTTTTTTCTTCTGTTTCAGGGTTCTCGCCTCGCTTTCTTTCGAAGACAGGCCGAGGGCGGAATTGGGAACGCCAATTCCGCCCTTGTGGCCGCAAACAATATTTCTGGAATTACTATACTGTACTTGTTCCGGAATGTCAACCGATATTATGCGATGCCGGTCAGATCGTAGCTGTCGAGCCAGGCCTTGGCTTCCTCGCACACGCCGCGCAGGCAGCTTTCCTCAAACGGGCTGTCCAGCTCCGCGTTTTTCAGAAGCTCCGTGAACACGCGGCTGCCGCCCTGCCGGGTGTAGGCCATGTAATGTGCCCACGCGTCAGGCAGATCCTTCTGGATGCGCGCCCAGAATTGCAGCGCGACGGTCTGCGCGAGGCAGTAGTCGATGTAATAGAACGGGTTCACATAGATATGCAGCTGCCGCTGCCAGCCCTCGCCGTCGCCGTAGAAGGGGATCTCGCTGCCGAGCTTCATCCACGGCATATACACGCCCAGAAGCTCTTTCCACACTGCATGGCGCTCCGCCGGGGTCATCTCCGGCTTTTCATAGACGATATGCTGGAAGTGGTCGACCATCGTGCCGTAGGGGATGAAGGTCAGCGCGCCCGCCAGATGGCTGTAGCGGAACTTGCGGGTATCGTCTCCAAAGAAGCCGTCTGCCCACGGCCATGCGAAGAATTCCATGGACATGGAGTGCACCTCGCAGCCCTCAAGGCTCGGCCAGATCGTCTCGGTCGGGACGCGGTCGCGGTTGAGATACGCGGCAAAGGCGTGGCCCGCCTCGTGCGTTACGACCTCAACGTCGTGCTGCGTGCCGTTGAAGTTGGCGAAGATAAACGGAACGCGGTACTCGCCAAGGCTCGTGCAGTAGCCGCCGGCCCGCTTGCCGGGGGTGGACAGCACGCCGAGAAGCTCGTTATCGAGCATCGTGTTGAAGAATTCTCCGGTTTCGGGGGAAAGCGCCTCATAGAACCGCTTGCCCTGCGCGAGAATGTCGTCTGGGGTGCCGCAGGGCTTCGGGTTGCCGCTGCGGAAGGAGAGGGCGTTGTCGGCGAAGCTCATGGGGTAGGTCTTGCCAAGGCGCTTTGCCTGCGCCTCATAGACGGAGGCCGCGACGGGCACGACGTACTTGACGACGGCGGCGCGAAACTTCTCCACGTCCTGCTTCGTGTAGCAGTTGCGGCCCATGCGGTAATAGCCCAGCTCGGTATAGCCGTCATAGCCCAGCTTGCGGCCCATCGCGTCGCGCAGCTTCACGAGCTTGTCATAGATCTCGTCCAGCTCCGGCTGGTGCGCCTTGTACCAGCCGCCCTCGGCCTGCCACGCAGCCAGACGCCGCGCGTCGTCGGGGTCGTTTTTAAACGGGGACAGCTGCGAGATGGTGTAGGTGCCGCCTTCGAACTCGATCTGTGCGCTGGCGATCAGCTTCTGATAATCCTGCACGAGCTGGTTTTCCTGCTTCAGCTCCTCGACAATGGCGGGAGAGAACGCCTTGCGGGCGATCTCGGCGTTGAGGAACATCAGATCGCCGTATTCCGCCGCGAATTCCTTGCGGAACGGGCTTTCGAGCATGGCAGCCGTCCACGCGTCGTCATAGGCGCGAAGCTCGGGCCCGGCTTCGTTCCAGAACTCCTCTTCGGCGTCATAGAACTTGTCGCGGGTGTCGATGGAGTTGCGGACGCTTGAGAGCGTGGCAAGCGTATCGATGTGCATCGACAGCTTCTGCTGGGCGAGGAACGCCTCGCGCGCAGCGGCATAATCCGGTGCGGCCTTCAGCCGGTCGGTCAGCGCCTGCAGCTGCTGCTTCAGCTCGTTCAGATCGGGCCGTGCATACGGCATTTCAGAAAATTTCATGGAAATCTCCCTTCATTAATATAATACTCTGTTGGGATTATAGCATATCCCGCCCATGTTTCGCAATGCCCGTGTCTTGCATCCGCAGACAAATCGTGGTACGATGAAAGAAAAGGAGGGATCCCTATGACAAATCAGCAGAAATTTGACCGTCTGCGTAAACTGCTCGACGAAGCCAGCGTCTATGCCCGTGCCGTGGGCAAGCTGGAGTTCGATATGCAGTGCTGCGCGCCGAAGGACGGCATGGAACAGGCGGGCGCGGATATGGCCGTTCTGTCCGACCGGCATTTCCGGCTCACGCACACCAAGCGCTACGCCCAGCTTGTAACCGAGCTGCACGCGGACAGTGAGGGACTGACGCCGGTGCAGAAGAAGGTCGTGGAGCACCTGTATGAGGCGTGGGAGAAGGAAAAGAATATCCCGGCAAAGCTGAATTACGAAATGAGCCTCGCCTACAACCGCGCCTATTCCAAATGGCTGGAGGCGAAGCAGGCGGCGGACTTTTCCCTGTTCCGCGATTCGCTGGCCGAGATCATTTCCTACACGCACAAGGCGCTCGATCTGCGTGAAAACAAAAAGCCGACGTATTACGACGCGCTGCTGGACGACACCGAAAAGGGCGGCAGCATCGCCCAGCTCGACGCGTTTTTTGACGCGCTGCGCGCGCGGATCGTCCCGCTGGTGCGGCGCATTCAGGCGGAGGGCAAGCCCATCCGCACGGATTTCATGTCCCGCCCGTGCCCCATTTCGCAGCAGGAGGCGTTCTCCAGATACCTGCTGGAGCTGGAGGGCTTAAAGCAGGACGCGCTCGTCCTCATGACGACCGAGCATCCGTTCACCACGAACTTCGGCCCCAAAGACGTGCGCGTCACGACACATTATTATGAAAATAATTTCGTCTCCAATATCTTCACCACGCTCCATGAGGGCGGCCACGCGCTGTTCATGCAGAACGAGCCGGAGGAATTTTACCGCGAGCACGCCGCAGACTCCATGACGAACGGGATGCACGAGTGCATTTCCCGCTTCTACGAAAACCTGATCGGCCGCAGTGAAGCATTCGTCCATTTTATCTATCCTAAATTGCAGGAACTGAGCGGCGGTACGTTTGCCGACGTTTCCGAACGGCAGCTTTATGAGGCTGTCAATGCCGCCGCGCCAGGCCTCAACCGCTGCAACGCGGACGAGCTGACCTACTGCCTGCACATCATGATCCGCAATGAACTGGAAAAGGCGTTCATGAACGGCGAGATCACGGTCGATGAAATTCCCGCGCTTTGGAATCAGAAATATCAGGACTATCTCGGCGTCGCCGTCCCGGACGACGCACAGGGCTGCCTGCAGGACGTCCACTGGACAATGCCCGCCGGATACTTCCCGTCCTACGCGCTCGGCTCTGCCTACGGCGTGCAGATCCTGCGGACGATGGAGAAGGACTTCGACGTCTTTGCCTGCGCGGCAAAGGGCGATCTGCTCCCCATCCGCGACTGGCTGAAATCGCACGTATTTTCCATCGCCTCCGTCACAACGCCGGATGAATGGATCCGCGCCATCACCGGCGAAAGCCTGAACCCGGACTATTTCCTGACCTATCTGGAGAAAAAATTCTCCGCGCTCTATGCGCTGACATAAGCAGCGCGCCAAAGTCTCCCCTTGCCGTGCGATGCGCACAGCAAGGGGAGGCTTTTTATGTGCATCCTATATCATTTTTGATATGCTTGGTTTTCACAAATTAAGTATCACATTTATAGTATGGCAAATATGACAATTCTGATATGGAAAATTCGTGCTATTTTCCACACCCGCAGCGCGCCGGAATGATTGACTTCCGGGGGCGTTCGTGGTAAACTTTTTGCGTAACCGATAAAACAATATCGATTACAGACATGGCGCCGGAACCCGCGCACGACTGGACACGCAGCGCCGAAAATACCAGGCAACGGGATAGTTAAGGCCCCGCGCCTGCAAGGAGGATACAATAACATATGGCAATCGAATTCAAAGACGGCAAGTACGTAGACCCGCAGACCGGCCGCGTCACGCTCGACCCGACCGTGTACAAGGACTGGCAGATCGCAGAGGAAGCAGAAAAGAATCTGCCCCCCGTGGATTATTTCCGCGAGAAGCTCGGCCTGCTGCCCGAGGAGATCATCCCCTACGGCAAGACCCCGAAGATCGACTTCATCAAGGTCATGAAGCGTCTGAAGGATAAGCCCGACGGCAAGTTCATCGAAGTCACTGCCATTACCCCGACCCCGTTCGGCGAAGGCAAGTCCACCGTTTCCCTGGGCCTGATCGAAGGCCTCGGCAAGCTGGGCCTGAATGTCGGCGGCGCGCTGCGTCAGCCCTCCGGCGGCCCGACCATGAACGTCAAGGGCACTGCGGCCGGCGGCGGCAACGCCCTTCTGATGCCGATGACCGAGTTCTCTCTCGGCCTGACCGGCGATATCAACGACATTATGAACGCGCACAACCTGGCGATGGTCGCCCTGAACGCGCGTATGCAGCACGAGCGCAACAACAACGACGAGTGGCTGGCCAAGAAGGGCCTCAAGCGCCTCGACATCGACCCGAAGCGCATCGAGATGGGCTGGGTCATGGACTTCTGCGCGCAGGGCCTGCGCAACATCATCATCGGCATCGGCGGCCGTCTGGACGGCTTCATGATGGAGTCCAAGTTCGGCATCGCCGTCGGCTCCGAGCTGATGGCCATTCTGGCTGTCGCCCGTGATCTGAAGGATCTGCGTGAGCGCATCGGCAAGATCGTCGTCGCGTACTCCCGCAGCGGCGAGCCCGTCACCTGCGACGATCTTGAGGTTGCAGGCGCGATGACCGCGTGGATGCGCAACACCATCAACCCGACCATGTGCTATTCCGTCGAACATCAGCCGGTTCTCGTTCACGCCGGCCCGTTCGCCAACATCGCCATCGGCCAGTCCTCCGTCATCGCTGACCGTCTGGCTCTGAAGCTGTTCGACTATCACGTCACCGAGTCCGGCTTCGCTGCCGACATCGGCTTCGAGAAGTTCTGGAACGTCAAGACCCGTCTGTCCGGCCTGACCCCGAACGTCTCCGTTCTGGTCGCGACCGTCCGCGCGCTCAAGATGCACGGCGGCGGCCCGAAGGTCACCCCGGGCGCTCCCCTGCCGAAGGAATACACCGAGGAGAACCTCGAGCTTCTGGAAAAGGGCACCTGCAACCTGTTCCATCACGTGAACACCATCAAAAAGTCCGGCATCAACCCGGTCGTCTGCATCAACCGCTTCTACACCGACACCGACGCGGAGATCGCCCTTCTCAAGAAGCTCTGCAAGGAGCACGGCGTCCGCTGCGCGGAGTCCAACCACTGGCGTTACGGCGGCGAAGGTGCAATCGAACTGGCCAAGGCCGTCGTCGAAGCCTGCGAGGAGCCGGTCAACATCAAGTTCCTGTACGACCTTGAAATGCCGCTGCGTCAGCGCGTGGAACTGATTGCCAAGGAAGTCTACGGCGCGGACGGCGTCGACTGGGCGCCGCTGGCTGTGCAGAAGGCTGAGCGCTTCGAGTCTGACCCGAAGTACAAGGATTACTGCACCATGATGGTCAAGACCCATCTGTCCCTGTCCGACGACCCGACGAAGAAGGGCGTTCCCACCGGCTGGCGGCTCGCCATCCGCGACATTCTGGAGTATGGCGGCGCGAAGTTCCTCTGCCCGATGGCAGGCACCATCTCCATGATGCCCGGCACCGCCGCAAACCCGGCCTACCGCCGCATCGACGTCGACACCGAGACCGGCAAGGTTTCCGGCCTGTTCTGATTTACATGACTTACCGGCAGGCGGCGGACATCCGCCGCCTGCCTTGCTGAAAATAAGGAGTTATTATGGATTATACGACAAGATCCTGCCGTGAATTTGTCACGGTGCTTGCCTCGAGCGAGCCTGCCCCCGGCGGCGGCGGCGCGTCCGCGCTGGTCGCCGCGCTCGGCACGGCGCTGGGCAACATGGTCGGCTCTCTGACGGTCGGCAAAAAGAAGTACGCCGACGTTGAGGCTGAGATCATCGCCCTGAAGGAAAAATGTGACAAGCTCCAGACCGAGCTTCTCGATCAGGTCCCTGCCGACGCAGAGGGCTTCATCCCCCTGTCCAAGGCCTACGGCATCCCCAAGGACGACCCCAGCCGCCCGGAGATCATGGAAAAGGCCACGATCACGGCCTGCCAGGTCCCAATGCACATCATGGAGCTGTGCTGCGAGTCCATCGAGGCGATCTCCGTCTTCGCCGCCAAAGGCTCCCGCCTCGCCGTCTCCGACGCGGGCTGCGGCGCGGCCATCGTGAAGTCCGCTTTGCAGGCGGCCTCGCTCAACGTCTTTATCAACACCAAAACGCTCCAGAACCGGGAGCTGGCCGAGGAAATGAACGCCAAATGCCTCGGGATGCTGGACAAATACGGCAAAATGGCCGATGAGATTTTCGAGACGGTCAAGGCCGGTTTCTTTAAATAAGAAGGAGAGAGAACTATGGCAAAGTTACTGCTTGGCAAGGAAGTTACCGCTGCGATGAACGAAAAGCTGCAGGCGCGTGTCGCGGCTCTGAAGGAAAAGGGCGTCAGCCCGAAGCTTGCCATCGTCCGCTGCGGCGAGAACCCCTCCGACCTGTCCTATGAAAAGGGCGCGACCGCCCGCGCAGAGCTCATCGGCGTGGAAGTTCAGAAGTTCGTCCTGCCTGAGGACGTGACGAAGGAAGCGCTCATCGCGCAGATCGAAGCGATCAACGCTGATGATTCCATCCACGGCTGCCTCATGTTCCGGCCCCTGCCGAAGCATCTGAAGGCCGATCAGGACGAGATCTGCAACCATCTGGCCGCCCGCAAGGACGTCGACTGCATGACCGACCTCTCCAACGCCGGCGTCTTCACCGGCAAGAAGCTGGGCTTCGCCCCCTGCACCCCGCAGGCCTGCATGGAGATCCTGGATTACTACGGCATTGACTGCAAGGGCAAGAACGCCGTTGTCATCGGCCGCTCTCTCGTTGTCGGCAAGCCTGCCGCGATGATGCTGATGGCCAAGAACGCCACCGTCACCGTCTGCCACACCAAGACCGTCGACGTGGCCGGTATCGCCCGCAAGGCGGACATCCTCGTCTCCGCAGCCGGCGTTCTGAACAGCCTGACGAAGGACTATGTCTCGGAAGGCCAGATCGTCATCGACGTCTCCATCAACTGGGACCCCGAGAAGATCAACTCCAAGGGCGGCAAGGGCGCCATCGCCGGCGACGCTGTCTTCTCCGAGGTCGAGCCGATCGTCGGCGCCATCACGCCGGTCCCCGGCGGCGTTGGCTCCGTCACGACCTCTGTTCTGATCGGCCATGTGGTCGAAGCTGCCGAGCGCACGCTGTAAACCGTTTTACCGCGCTGCCGCCGGTCTTTTCCGGCGGCAGTTTTTCGAAGGGAGAGTGGAAGTATGAAAGAAAAATTCAAGACTCCGCAGACCGCCATCCGCTGGCTGTTTGCCGGGTTCACGCTGCTGTGCCTGCTGGCCGCGGTCATCAGTGCTGCTTTGTACCACGAGTCGGCCTCCGACATTTTTGCGGGCCTTGGCCGCATCTGTACGCAGTCCGGCCAGACCGTCAAGAGCTACTTTGACAGCAGCTACGGCGGCTTCGGCGGAACGTTTTTGAATGCCGCGCTGGTCTGCGCCGTGTGTCTCGGGATCTACTGCCTGCCCGGCAGCAAGCCGGACGGCGTGTCCGTCCTCGCGTTTTTCCTGACGGCAGGCTTCTGCTTTTGGGGCACGACGATCCTCAACATCTGGTTCTCGTTCGCAGGCGTTCTGGTCTACTGTCTTGCCATGAAGAAAAAGCCCGGCGCGATGGCGAATGCCTTCCTGTTCTCCACGGGTCTTGCCCCGCTCATCACGGAAATGCTCTTCCGCTATCCCGGCGAGGCGTGGCACGGCTTTACGGGCCTCGGTATCGTTCTTGCGCTGGCTGTCGGCGTTTTTATCGGCTTCCTCTTCCCTGCCGTCCTGCCGCACAGCCCGCAGATGCACAAGGGCTACGACCTTTATAACGCAGCCGTGCCCATCGGCCTGATTGCGTTCTTCCTGCGCTCGCTTCTGTATAAGATCTTCACCTCCGCGCCTCCCGCATCGGAAAACGTCGGTCTGGCAGACAGCTTCGTGCCCGTCAGCGTCGGCTTCTGTCTGGTGGTGTTCGCGCTGGCCATCATCTGGGGCCTTGCGCTCGGCGGGGCGAAGGAATACGGCAGGCTCCTGCGCGATTCCGGCTACAACGTCGACTACGGCACGAAATACGGCTCCGGCGCGGCGATCCTGAACTTCGGCATTTACGGGCTGTTTATCGTCCTGTACTACCTGCTTATCGGCGCAAAGTGGAACGCCGCGACGCTGGGCTGCGTGTTCTGCATGGTCTGCTGCTGCTATAAGGGCAGCCACCCGGCCAATGTCTGGCCGATCATGGTGGGCTATGTTGCCGCAAGCTACATCGCGGAATTCGTCTGCGGCCTCACCGGCGCGGAACATACGCTCATGGCAAACGCGCAGGCCATCGTCATCGGCCTCTGCTTTGCAAACGGCCTGTCCCCTGTTACGGGCGTCTACGGCTGGCTGGCCGGCGTCGTATTCGGCATGATCCATTACACGTTCGTCACCTGCGTCCCGCTGCTGCACGGCGCGTTCTGCCTGTATAACGGCGGCTTTACGGCAGCCTTCACCTGCTTCCTGTTCATCCCCGTGCTGGAGCATTTCTGCAAGACAAAGAAGGAGCGCAAAGAGCTGCGGGCGCGGAAATAAGCGCCGGGAAGGAGCTGCGTCATGTTTTACTGTGAAAACTGTTATCTGCTGAACGAGGAAAACACCTGCGCATTCTGCGGCAGCAGACTCACGCGCGGGCCGAAAATGGACGATTACTGCTTTATCGGCAACAAATGCTCCCCGTGGGCCGAGATGTATCACGGCATTCTCAAGGACGACCATATCCCCGTCATCATCCGCCAGTGGAGCCCGCGCACCGCGGCCTATACCGGCGAGGTCGGCACCCGGACGGACTTCTTCGTCCCCTACTCCGAGCTTGACCACGCCCGGCAGCTTGAACAGGCGCTCATGGACAGCAGCTTCGAGCAGCCGGACTGACCGGCAGACAGGATAGAAAAACTCGCCGCCCCCGGAAAAAGGACGGCGAGTTTTATTTTGACTAAAAATAATAATGATAACTACTTGCAAAATTGAATCAGATATGTTAGAATCATTTCAGACAGGCAAGGAATACTAAAATAACTGATTATTAAAAAGGAGACGGGATCATGAGCAAATATGCAGGCACGAAAACCGAAGCGAATCTGCGCGCAGCCTTTGCAGGCGAATCGCAGGCACGGAACCAGTACACCTTCTTCGCGTCCGTCGCGAAAAAAGAGGGCTACGAGCAGATGGCGGCGCTGTTTCTGAAAACAGCGGAGAACGAGAAGGAGCACGCAAAGCTCTGGCTCAAGGAGCTGTCCGGCATCGGCGACACGAAGGCCAATCTGGCCGCTGCCGCCGCAGGCGAAAACTACGAATGGACGGATATGTATCAGGACTTTGCCAAGACTGCCGAGGAAGAGGGCTTCCCGGAGCTGGCACAGCGCTTCCGCCTCGTCGCGGAGATCGAAAAGCACCACGAAGAGCGCTACCGCGCACTGCTGCACAATCTGGAGACAGCGCAGGTGTTCGAAAAGAGCGAAGTCAAGGTCTGGGAATGCCGCAACTGTGGCCACATCGCTGTCGGCACAAAGGCCCCCGAGGTCTGTCCCGCCTGCAATCACCCGCAGAGCTATTTTGAACTCCGCGAAGAAAATTATTGAGTATCATATCAGCAAAACGGGCTGCAGCGAAATGACCCTCGCTGCAGCCCCTTTATTATTTATGCGATATGTCCCTGACAATTTGCAGAACGTGCTCGGATTGCTCTGGCGTCAGTTTTTCGATTTCATGCAGAAGCTCCTTTGCTTTTCACGGTGCAGCTGCATCAAAGTTAAAAAACTCCTGCGGCGTAATATTCAGGTATTCACAAATATAGAAAAAACCCGTCATCGACGGCAATGTTCTTCTGTTCTCGATCTTATTGATATAGCTCTCACTCTGCCCAAGCGAAAGACTCATAGGGGTCGACGACTCTGTCGGCCCTGAAAATGTTGCGAATTCGCATGAAATTCCGTAAAATCGGTTTACTCTGCGGGCGGACAGAGTCGTCCGTCCCTACATAGACCTCGATAGTCCTGCGCAAAAACGTGGTGACAGCAGTTTTTTGACAGACTAAGGGGCTGCCTCGCTAAGAGGCAGCCCCTTTGGTCTGTTTTGCAATTGTCAGCTAAGTCTGCGGATATATCCGTTTCCGCAGATCTGGCTGTAGTAGACCGCCTCGCCGACAGTGAACACGTCGGTGCTGCTGAACGCGCGGACGGTCTGGGTCTCGCCGTCGACGTCGACCGTCAGCGGGGAGACGGAGGTGACCGTCGCCGGATAGCTCGTCGTGACGAGGACCACGTCGAACGCGTTGTCGCCGTCGTGGTCGATCACGGTGATCTTGTCATTTTCGGACAGCGTGTTCAGGATATCCTTGTTCGAGGGCGTGTAGTTGTAGTAATACGCCGTCTCCTCCGTCAGGCGGAAGCCGCCGCCGGCACAGATCTCCTTGAGCTGGGACGCGTCGGTGAAGGTATAATAGACCTCGTCGACCGCATAGCAGGGAATGCCGAAGACCGTGCCGTCCTTCACATAGATATCAACGTTCCGGCCAAGCAGGCTGAGATCCGTAGAGATATCGAATGCCTTGTGACCGGCCAGCTTGCTCGTCCCGGCGGAAAGCGTATTGCCTGCGCTCGTCAGATCGGCGCATTCGTTGCCGGTCAGCGTGGCGGTGTAACGCGTCAGACCGAAACGGATCTCCAGATACGACATGGGGTTCATCAGGCCGTCGAGCACATAGCGCTGATCGCCCTCCAGCGAGGCGTCCGCGACCTTGGGGCAGAGCATGGCGTTGTAGATCAGCAGGCACGCCGTATCGCGCGTAGCGGCGGAGTCATAGTTGGCGGAGACGCCCGCGTAGATCCCCTTCACAAACGCGTCCTCGTCGACGTTCTGCGCCCAGCTCGCGCCGACATAGCGCGAAGCGTCCTCGCCGAGAATGACGAGCAGCATCTTTGCAAGCTCGCGGATCGTCACATGGTCCGCCGGGCGGAAGCGCCCGCTGCTGCCGGCGATAATGTCGTGCTCGGCGCAGTAGGCGATATAATCTGCAGCCCACGATGTGGTGCTGTCATAGAACGGAGCGGAGGCGTTCTGGGTCTGCGGCTCCGCCTCGCACAAAAGCGCCATCAGCTTGGCGACCTCTTCGCGCCGGATGGGGTTCTGCGGACCGAAGCTGCCGTCCGAATAGCCGGAGATCAGGCCGATGTCGTAGAGCATCCGCACGGCGTTGTTGTTTTCGATCTCCTGCTGGTCGGAAAAGCCTGCAAAGTCCGTTGCTGTGCAGGGGATCATAAGTGTCAGCGTCAGCACAGCTGCAAGCAGCGCGCAAAGCAGTTTTTTCAAGGCGATGCCCCCTTCCACGTATATTTATATCCAGTATAGGCGGCAGCCGGGAGGATTGCAAGCAAACCGGCCTGTTTGTAACAGAACTGTAATGAAAACAGGCAGAAAATCCGGACAGGATTGCATTTTTCCCGCAGGACTGGTACAATACAGACCGAAAGGAGGCGGCGCAATGGACAAACGCGAACAGATCGCGCGCATGGCGCAGACAAAGGAAGACGAAATGCTGCTGGCCAGAGTGTACGAGCGCATGACGAACGCCGCCGCGCGCAGCATCCCGGCCTCAACGTGCTTTTTGTCCAAACGGGAGCAGATGCTTGCCGCCGAGCTGCTGCGCGGGCAGGACATCCGGTTTTACGGCGGGCCGCCCATGGCTGAGCGCGAGATCTGCTGCTATCTGCCGGACTATCTGGACGAGAGCTGGCTGGAGAGCGAGGACGGGCCGATCGCCGCCGTCCGCGCATCCTATTTCGAGGGCGATACGCTCACGCACCGGGATTTTCTCGGCGCGCTGATGGGCTGCGGCGTGAAGCGCGAGACGATTGGAGATATCTATGTGGCCGAGGGCCGCTGCGACTTTCTCGTCACGCGCGAGGTGCTGCCGTATCTGCTGCAGAACTTTCTGTCCGCCGGACGCACGAAGCTGCACGTGGAGCGCATCATGGTCCCGGACGTTTCCGTGCCGGAGCAGAAGGTCCGGCAGATCCGCGACACCGTGCCCTCCCTGCGGCTCGACGGCATTGTTTCCTCCGGCTTTTCCATCAGCCGCGGCAAGGCTGCGGAGTATATCAGCGCCGGAAAATGTGAGCTGAACTACGCGCCCTGCGTAAAGGGCGACAAGCAGACGGCGGAGGGCGACGTGATCACCGTCCGGGGTCTTGGCAAGATCCGGCTGGACGCCGTCGGCGGCAATACGAAAAAGGGCCGCATCTGCGTTGAAATTACAAGATTTCTGTAAGGAGCATCTGCTATGAAAAAAGAAGACATTGACCGCATCAATGAGCTGGCCCGCAAGGCCAAGACCGTCGGCCTCACGCCGGAGGAGAATGAGGAGCGTGCCGTGCTGCGCCGGGCGTATATCGATTCCGTCGTCGGCGATCTGCGCCAGCAGCTCGACAACACCTACATCGTCGACAGCAAGGGCAACAAGCGCAAGCTGCGCCAGTGATCAGCGGAACAGGAAATACAATATCGCGCACTGCGCCAGAAGCAGCAGCGGGACCGTGATGGTAAACAGCGGCTTTCTCGTCTTGTGGCGGCAGACATACATCCCCGCCAGCACACCAAGACTGCCGAAGCAGGCCGCAAACGCCAGCAGCAGCGCCTCCGGGACACGGCGGCGGTGACGGCGGGCAAGATTTTTATCCAGCAGCATAATTGCGAAGCCGGATGCATTCATTAGAAGCAGGAAAACAAGCATGGAACCATTCCTTTCTATTGGAGGCGATCTGGTATGAAGCGAATTCTGATCGGTTGGATGGCGGCGCTGAGCGCGCTGCTGTGCGCCTGCTCGGCGCAGACAGTCTGGGAAACGGTGGACGGCGGCTGTGTGCCGGCTGAAGGCGGCGCGGCCTATGCGATCCGCATTGCCCTGCCGCAGGACGCGGTCGAGGAGGTCTTTGCCGAGCGCGGTGCGCGGCAGATCTATACCCAGCCGGGCGGAGGCTATGAGATCACGACGGAAATTCTGGACGCCGCGCCCGCCGCCGCGATCGTCCGGCGGCTGTCGGGCTTCGATGCGTCCGCGCTGCACGTGTATAAGAGCGGCGGCAAGGACCGGCCCGTCTGGCAGTTTGCGTGGTACGCGGCCTCCGACGAGGGCGGGCGTATGTACCGCTGCAAGGTGATTTCCGACGGCAGCTACTGCTACGCGCTGACCGTCAGCGTGCCGGAGGGCGCTGGCACCAGCTATGATACCATGCTGACGGAGGTATTCTCAAGCATGGAATTGCAGCCGGTGTAGCCGCCAGTGAAAAAGTTTCACGATTTTAAAAATTGTTCTTGACATTTGCCGAACTGGCCGTTATAATACACACGTCGCTGAGAGATGCGGCTTGATGGAACGGAAGGTTAGCTCAGCTGGGAGAGCACCTGCCTTACAAGCAGGGGGTCACAGGTTCGAGCCCTGTACTTTCCACCAATTTACCTGGCCCGGTGGTGCAGTCGGTTAGCACGCCAGCCTGTCACGCTGGAGGTCGACAGTTCGAGTCTGTTCCGGGTCGCCATAATGTATTGAGGCGAGAGTGATCTCGCCTCAATATGCCTCTGTAGCTCAGTAGGTAGAGCAGCGGACTGAAAATCCGCGTGTCGTTGG